>Ga0315914_1008884_pt1 | contig 13164 bp, 11 predicted proteins | sample MpolenodulesMG_FD_203920 | JGI IMG/M metagenome (GOLD analysis project Ga0315914, IMG submission 203920) | Medicago polymorpha root nodule microbial communities from Los Angeles, California, United States - elongated nodules | ecosystem: Host-associated > Plants > Roots > Nodule | place: USA...
AACATTCATTCGTTCAAATTGGTGGAGTACATTAGAAACAAACACAAACTCAAAATCCTTAAAATTAAAAGAATGAGTATGAGAACAAATTCACAACGTCTAAATCAATAACATAAAACAACAAAATAGCTACAAATATTGTGACAAAATCAAAGTGACCGCAATATTTATGTCTTTGGATCAACATAAGACATGGCATGCAGTGTTACTAGCATCCGTCCAAAAATACTTAGGGAGGTTCATTTCATTTATCATAGTTCTAGCCAATTCCTCTAAAACTCTATTTTTCCTTTCAACCACACCATTTTGTTGAGGAGTTCTAGGCCATGAAAAATTGTGTGAAATGCCTAACTCGTCACAAAAGTTTCAAAGCGATGATTTACAAATTCACCACCATGATCACTCTTAAGAGAAATAATTTTCAAGGAAACTTGATTTTGAATGACATTGGCAAATTTAATAAAGGTTTCAAAGGTATCATCCTGGCTAGACAAAAATAGTGTCCAAGTAAATCTAGAAAAATCATCAACAATGACAAATCCGTAATAATTGCCACCTAGACTTCTTGTCCTTTAAGGGACAAAAAGATCAAGGTGGAGAAGTTCTAGAGGTTTTGAAGTGGAAACAATATTTTTCGGTTCAAAAGAAGTTTGCTTCCCCTTTTGACAAGAATCAAATAATCTGTCTTTTTCAAATTTTATTTTAGGCAATCCAACAGCTAGATCTTTGGATACAATTTTGTTTAGCAAATCAAAGTGGACATGACTAAGTCGTCTATGCCATAACCAAGAATCTTCATTTTTGGCTATGAGACACTTAGCACCACTTGATGATACATCATCTAAGTCAAGAACATATACATTATCAACATGCAAACCCTTAAACATAATATCCTTGTCATCATTGTGTTGAATTATGCAACATTGGGTGTTGAAACTGATTGTAAACTCATTGTCGCAAAACTGACTGATGCTAAGGAGGTTATGTTTAAGCCCATCAACTAACATAACGTCTTTTATGGTGGTTGTGGAGAGATTTCCCACAACACCCTTACCTAAGATCTTAGCTTGGTTGTTATCTCCATAGGAGACAAACCCTTTTTCTTTCCTTGTAAAGTCAATAAACATTGAGGTGTCCCCCGTCATATGCCTTGAGCAACCGCTATCCAAATACCACTTCCTTTGCGAGGTTGCAAGGCATTACTACAAGATATTTAGGTAAGATTTAGGTCCCCAATACAAGTTGGGTCCTTGGGATTAGTGACAAAAGTAGACAATTGGGTACCCACTTCATAATGCCTTTTGGAACTAGAATTTTCATAACATGGCAATTTGGTGTGGTATGCCCGATTTTTCTACAATAGTTGCACCTTACTTTGTGCTCATGAATTTTGCATTTTTCTAGAGGAATTCTTAAAGCTTGAAGTTTTTGCAAATCGATTGGCAAAATTCATCGAGACACTAGTAAATTGTTATATCTTACTTTTTAGAGAGACAATCTCCAATTATAGTCTAGGACAAGCTAAGAAAGTATTAATGTCCTCATTTGATAACTTAGGAGCATCAATAGTAGGTGACTCTTTAGGTGGAGTTGCAAATATTTCTTTCTTTAGAGATGCATGTTCATTTTTTAAGTTTTCAAAATCTTTTCTCATTTTTATAATTTCGGCTTCCAATTTGAGAATAGTTCTCTTTTGGGTTCCAATAGTTTTAAAAGCATTCATGGGATCTCCATGCATTTCTACAAGAACATTTTGCAACTCATCATAGGATGGATTAAGTTTGGATTTTCGGTCACTAACCTCAATTGATTTCTTTCTTTGTCCCATGAAGCATAGTTGAGCAATTTCATCATTTTCGGAGTCACTTTAAGTGGATGATGCTTCATCGTCTTCCCATGCTATGTAAGCTCTCCTTCCTTTTGATTTATCGGATGAACTTGCTTTTCCTTTTGACTTGATCAGCTCGGGACATTCACTTTTTAGATGACCAACTTTGCCACATCCAAACCAACTTAGGCCATTTTCTTCTTTGCTATTCTCTCCTTTTGTTTGTGATCTTCTAGGAGTTTTGTCGCTACGTCTTAGTCCATGCTTTTTGATGTAACGATTAAAGTGTTTCACAAAGAGAGCCATATCTTCTTCATTTGGTGATTCTCCTCCGGAGTCACCTTCACTATTGTTAGATGAGCTTGTCTGTGACGAAGAGGCTTTGAACACAACTGGTTTCTTGTCCTTCAACTTTCTCTCATCCTCACTTGACTTGAAGCAATTGATCTCATGCTCATGTTCCTTTAGTTTGCCAAATAGTGTGATCATACTAAGAGCATTGAGATTTTGTGATTCCTTGATAGCGGTAACCTTGGGTTGCCATTCCTTTGTCATACATCTCAAAATTTTATTAGTGCAATCTTGGTTTGAAATTGTTTTACCAAGGTTTTGCAACTTGTTTACAATATGAGTAAATCTCATTTGCATAGAGGAGATAGTTTCACCATCATTCATGCAAAAAAGCTCATATTGTTGCACAAGGGTATTAATTTTTTATTGTTTATCTTCATTGGTTCCTTCGTGAAGGATTTCCAATGCGTCCCACATATCTTTAGAGGTCTTACAATGAGATACGGAATGATACTCATTTACCCCAAGAGAGGATATGAGGATATTATGTGCCTTCAAATCATATTGGACCTTCTTTTTGTCATCATCGCTCCAATCGGCTTTTGGCTTATCTTGTGCCACACCACTGGCCACAACTTGAGGTTGAAACCGCTCGTTGACAACAACTTCCCACACATCCATATCCACTGATTGGATGTGAACGCTCATGCATTCTTTCCAATAGTCGTAATTTTCTCCGTCGAAAATAGGAGCTCTATTATACGCCCCCTTGGGCTCCTTATTAGCCATATGGATCAACTCTTCTAGTAGTTAGCCGTAAGAAGAAACCAAGCTCTATGATACCACTTGTTGGTCAATATGGCTATTAGGTTGCCAAGCTAGAGGGGGGGTGAATAGCTTTTTGAAAAGTTTTTTCGGAGATTTGTTTAAAACCGAGTTTAACAAAATTGACTATTGGAATTGTGCTTGAACAATCACAAACAATGAATAAAAAAGACAAATATACGTGCAATAAGATTTAATCTTAGAATTGATAGATTCATGATAGAAATCTTATTATACAATCAAACTTTAATCAACCTTGAACAATATACAAAACTTATATCAATTTCAAACCAAACCTATGTGAACAAAATACTATGCTATCAAATCAAAACACAATACAGTATGATTGAATAATCGAATAGATTTAGCAATCAATTGATCTAAGAAAATTATATAAAACCTAATTCAATGAATTAGATTAATTTTTAATGAAAAACAACTTAGATCAACACGAGCAATTATTCTATCAATTATCCAATTAATCACATGCAATAGTAAAACATAAAGAGGAAAGGGAAGAGAGATAACACCAATATTTTTATAGTAGTTCGCTCTTTTTCGTGCTCTCTAGAGCTACGTCTAGTCTTCTTGATGAAGTACTCCTTCACCAAGGTCATCCACTAAGTAACAAATATTGATTACAATGTGTTTACAAGAGTTCCTTGAAATTAATTCTAATTCTTCAACCCCTATCCAAACACTCCCCCAAAATCCAAGTAACCCTTGAATTTGGTGCACCTTGCATCTTCGGATCCTTGATTACCCGTGCACCCCTTCGAACACTTCACTCAAGTCTTCGATGCTACGTCCGGTAAACGAACCCCCTTCGACTTCAAGAACGGTTAGAAAGAACCCCAAGCCCTTTGGAGGTGGAATGAGATTATTCACTTCCTTTGAAACCTTGATTAAGCCCAATCAATCTTCTTGATAGAACCAACTTACAATCCCTACTAGCACTCTAGCAAATCAATGTGACTCAATGTACAAAGTGATTCAAAGAAAAAGTGTTTAATCTTGAAGAATGTATGAACAAAGAGTTTTTGAGACCTAGAAAGAATAGGTGCAAATGATTCAATGAATTGGGAGTTATGAGGAGGAGACTATTTATAGAGAGGGGTGACAAGACTGACTTTTCGCACAGACACAATAGAGTGAATCGATTCACTAAATGAGTGAATCGATTCAGACAGCAAAAGACAACACATAATTGCATGAAGGATGAAACGATTCAATGCATGTGTGAATCGATTCAAGTGAGTCGAAGATGAAGATTGATACGAGTCAACCTTCTGATGAATCGATTCAATGTAAGTCAGAGAGTTTGGTGAGACGATTCAAATTGAAATGAGTCGATACAAGTGTGAATCGATTCAGGAAGATATGAATCGATTCATCAGAAGTCAGAAACTTTGATGAGTCGATTCAGAAGTCACAAGATGGCATTTGACACTTTTTCACAAGGACACAATAGAATCCTAACTAAAGACACATAGATGCTGGGTGATTTAACATGCTAATCATAATGCGAACAATAAAACGATAAACTAAACTAGAGAACATCATCAAAAAACATATAAAGTAAAGCTTGATAAGCTACACGTACGATACCTAATATGAGCTACTCTAACAACAACACTTTGAATCCACTATTACCTAACCCTCAGTCTCAACAACAACAACAACGGCGGCATAGAAAGCCATCAACTTTTGAGGAGGCCATGACTAGTTTCGTAAAAAGGACTCAAGCTAACCTTGAATAAATCAAAGTAAGCCAGGAGGTTGAAAGGAAGAACAATGTGAAGGTGAGAAAAACAAAATAGGGGGGGGGGGTTGAATTGTGGTTTCTTTTTCTTCTCCTAAAATTGAATACAATGTTCAGAACTTGATAGGGTTCAGCTTCTGAAGTAGTGATCAAAGTCTAGTTGCAGCAGATAAGTAAAGAGAGAGAGAGAGAGAGAGAGGAGAAAGACACAAAACAATTATACAGGTTCCTTCCACAAACCGGAAGTAGTCATGTCCCCCTTGCACTTCCAAGGAGAGTTTAATAAAATCAATATCTGATTACAACTGCTCACTGCTCAAAATAGCAAGAGACTTCAAACTACTCAAGCATACCTGCAAGAGATTTCCTATGCTCAAGAACAAAATCAAGAGACTTCCTATGCTCAAACACAACTACAAGAGACTTCTATTAAAAAAGAATTACAAAGAAAATGTTTGAGGTTGAACACTTGATATACAACCAGTGGTGTTCACAATACCAATCAGATACAGACTCTTAAGACTCTAGAATTTCTAAGATATGAAAGTTAGAAAGAAATTTTAAGTGAACTTTGATGTGAAACAATTTCAGCAGAGTTTTAGCACTAGTAAAATTGTTGTAAGAGTCTTGTCATTCTTCAGGTCTTCACTCTTTTATATAGAGGTGTGAAAATAGACATTGGAAATCTGCCAGCACATCAAATTAGAGTCGTTGTAGAAGCTTGATCAATCACCAATGATCTGCTGCTTGATTTGGTTATTGTCCTATAAAAGAACAATTTCAAATCCATTCCAAGTATAGAGGAATACCAGCGTAGTCACAGATGTTGTTCTTGTACTATTGCAGACACAAAACAGAGTAGTGGAGATAGTGGTTGTACAATTGTACTATTGTCCTTTTTCCTGCGCTCTTTAGTGGATAAGCATCCAATGCCTTCAAATTCCTCTGAATTAGTCGTTGCTCCAGGCTTCCGTTCCTTCAACGTACATAGGCATGAGAGTAACATCTTTTGACAAAATTTGAAGCTTCCAGACTTCCAGCTTCTGGTAGATAGCTTCTGATGAGAGTGCTTCTGATGACGTCAGCTTTTGGTGATCTTCAGAACCTCTTGTCTTCAAAACCTCTTTTCTTCAGATGCTTCCTTGCAACACAAGCTTCCTTTTTGTAGGTTTCATTGCTCTCATTTGTTATTCCATAACCTATGCTTGAATTAAAGACACTCAAATTTTTGTCTATGGTCCTGCACACTTGAACAAATATTAGCATATCCAATTGCCAATTTTTAATACCTTGTTATTATCAAAATTTAAAGGGTAATGTTAAACACATTTTGTTCCAACACAATGAGGCAGCAAGAAAAATGTTTGAAACTCAAATTCAGTAGATAGCTAAGTAGTTGACTGATCAGGCTACAAGAGGATTCACAGGCAACACTAAAGATAATCCAAAGAATGAAAGTTGTAATGCTATTGAATTGAGGAGCAAAAAGGTTTTGACACCTTTTAAGTTGTGGTAGTGGAGGATGGTGATGATGATGTAGTTGAAAAGAATATTGAAAAAGAAATAGTTGAAAAAGAGAGTGATAATGGTGTAGTTGAAAACGAAAGGAGGAAAAAAATTATGAGGGAGAAAAAGTGAGCCTTTGATAGATGTGGATTCGATGTTGAAAAAGTCCAAGAGTCAACTATTGCAGGATGGAAATAAGAAGCAAGAAATTCCATCATATGTGAAGCTTCCTTACCCTCATTTATCTCAATAAGAAAAGGGAAAAAAATGTAATTCAAGAAGTTCATGGAACTATTTTCACAACTACAGGTTAACATTCCTTTTAGTGAAGCTCTAGATCAAATTTCGGTTTATGCTAAATTCATGAAAGATTTATTGACCGGAAAAAGAAAGCCAAGGGATGATGAAAATATTGCTCTTTCAGAAAACTGTAATGCCATCCTCCAAAGGAAACTCCCTCCTAAATTGAAAGATCTAGGAGCATTTACTATTCCTTGTACCATTGGGAAAGTAAGTGTCGGAAGAGCTTTATGTGATTTAGGGGCAAGTATCAATCTAATGTCTCTTTCCATGATGAAGAAGCTAGGGTGTAGTGAACCTAAACCAACAAGAATGACCCTCACTTTAACCGATCGGTCAATATCATACCCTTGTGGAGTGCTGGAAAATGTGTTAGTGCAAGTGAATGATTTGGTATTTCCTGGTGATTTTGTAATCTTAGATATGGCTGAAGATGAAGAGATGTCGTTGTTGTTGGGTCGACCATTTCTAGCCACATGTCGTGCTTTGATTGATGTGGAAATGGGAGAGCTAATCTTGAGGTTCAAAAATGAGAAGGTTGTGTTCAATATCTTTGAAGCAATGAAGCATCGAAATGAAAATGCTTAGTGTTACCGGGTAGATGTTGTTGATGAAATAGTTGAATATAATTCCCGAGAGCCTCAACTAAAACAACCTATGGAGAGAATAATTGTAAATTCCATTGAATGTTGTGACAAAGACGAAGATGTGGAGGTGAAGGAAGGTATCAAGCAACTTGAAGCAAACAAACAAGAGGTAGAACCTGTTAAGATTGAAAACTTACTTGGTGGAAAGATCAAAGGGGCATCTCTTGCGTGTGAAGAAGTAGGGAAGGATCAGAAAAATCCAAAATTGAAAGAACTTCCCTCTCATTTGAAGTATGTCTTTCTAAGCAAGGACGCTTCACGACCGGCAATCATCAGCAGCACCTTGACACCTTTAGAAGAAGAAAAACTAATGAGGGTGTTAAGGGAAAATCAATGAGCTTTGGGATGGACCATTTCAAATTTATAGGCTATTAGTCCAGTTTATTGAATGCACAAAATACATATGGAAGCTGAATACAAGCATGTTGTCCATCCAAATAGAAGGCTAAACCCGACAATGAAGGATGTGGTCAAGAAGGAAGAATTGAAATTGCTTGATGTAGGTATGATATACCCTATCTCTAACATCACTTGGGTGAGTCATGTTCATGTGGTACCAAAGAAAGGAGGAATGACAGTAGTTGCTAATGAAGAAAATGAATTAATACCCACCCGTATTGTCACCGGTTGGAGAATGTGTATATACTACCGAAGGTTAAATCAAGCAAAAGGAAGGACCATTTTCCTTTTCCTTTCATGGACCAAATGTTAGAGAGTCTGGCTGGCCAAGCCTTTTATTGTTTTCAGGATGGGTATTCGTGGTATAATTAGATTGCGGTATCTCCAGAGGATCAAGAAAAGACCGCCTTCACTTGTCCATTTGGGGTTTTTGCTTATAGGATGTCGTTTGGGATGTGTAATGTGTCGACGACCTTTCAAAGGTGTATGCTCTCCATATTCTCTGAAATGATAGAGAAGAACATGGAGGTATTTACGGACGATTTCTCTGTGTTTGGTAAGTCTTTTGATCAATGTTTGTTTTATCTAGATGATGTCCTTAAAAGGTGCACCGAAACTGAAGGTATAGTTTTGGGGCACAAAATAAGTGGAAAGGGCATCCAGGTGAACCAAGCCAAAATAGATGTTATAGATTTTCCCGCGCATGGCTAATAGTCGGAGAAGTACTACAAACAGTCTCTTGGTAGAGCCCTAAGTACTGCTTTCTCACAGGCAAGCTTCTGATGATTGGTGGAAGTAATTTCGATCATGAGAAGATCCTGAGTTCCAAAAATTGCTACTTTCTTGACAATAATAAGCAAAACGTCTTCTAGAAGGTGTTCCATTGTTGCATAAATCTTTCTTTTATTTCACGGGAAGAAGGAAAATGCGGACTTTTTAGGAGCAAAAGGTGGATTAGGGGATGAACAGAAAACTGGTTTTTATAAGTAACGAGAAGAGTTAATTGGAACGAAAACCTTTCAATCTCCCTTGTTAGTAACTGCCATGAGGTTTAAGAGAAGTGACAGTTTATTGAGTTGGTGGGGAAGTTGGAAAACTCGAGGGAAACAAATCGACAAGATCCTCATATAGGAGGCACTGTAATGATGAGAAATTGGGAAATGTGAAGGATTTGAAGATGAAAGGTTAACAAGTGACACTTGGAACCTTAGGGTAAATAGAAAAGCCCACTAACTTTTCAACTACAAAAGTGTTGGTCCACTAAATCTTGATGTCGTGAAACGAAAGGAAACTTGAGAAGACCACTCTTAAAAGCAATAATAAACATGACATCATTTTCAAAAGAGTACTTAGAGTTTCTCAAAAATGTCAATCTTCTCCTTTACACTTTTCCTGTCGAAAATGAAATTTTTGCGGGGCAATTTGTTAGTCTGTAATTTCCACAGGCTCTTTTAATGTGGTCAAAATTTGTTGACTTTTGTCTTTTCAAGAATCAAAGTCTTTTTCTTCAACATGTTAAAGAGTCTAAAACCTTGAAGTTCGACAAGACACGAGTCAGAACATAAGCTGGTCAAAGCCAAGCGGTTACCGTCAAAGAGGAAAGAATTTTAATTCAAAAGCAGCGGTTTCCTTTGTGAAGACGTGGGGGACAAGCGGTTTTCGATGGAAGAAGTGATGATCGTGGCAGTTAACCTTTTTTCAGTTATTTTACTATGTATAAATAGTATTTTTTTTCCCTATGGAAAAAAGGTCGCAAATCATTTATAGAATTCTAGCACTCGAAGTACCAGCGTCTAAAGAAAAGAGGCATACAGAATATATGTAATCTAAGTTGCTGAACTACCTTTACATTAATGCAATGCAATTTACATTTCCTTTAAGTTTCTGCGTTTTAAACTTTTAAAGTCTTTTACTTGGAAAATCTTTACTTTTTTCCTGTCAAAATACATTACAAATTCGTCTTGTTCATAAAGCAACCTATGACACTTATGAACACTCGGTCACTTTCTGGAAAAATTTGCACAAGATGTCTGGAAAAATTTGCACAAGATGTCCTAGGATTTCTGGTTTGATCCTGCTTGTAATAACTAAAATTAGCCCTTCTTGTTTACCAAAACACCGGTAAACAAAAGGTTAGAAGTTCATTAATGTTTAGTAGAAATTCCCTAGGTTAGTAAACTAACTCCAAGTTCTTTTTTTAGCATACTTTCCCAAATATATATGCACCTAAGCCACGTTATAACCCTTAAAGACCTCAAAGTGTGTATATAGTTTAATCTTGACTGTCTGTTTAGAATTGTCTCAAATTTACAACAAGGTATATTCATGTGACGACTGGAGTGGGAAAATATTGTGACCATCCCTACTGGATTTAGGTGATACATACGTGTATCATGTAAAAGAGTATGGTTGAGAATATGAGCTACTTTCTCAAAGTCTGTCTTGTTTGAGTGTAACGAGGTAAGTTAATCAATTGTTGTAGATGTGATGAATGATGTTCTGAGCACAACTCCAGGAAAGGTATATATTTCCTGGAGAGAAAAAAATGCAAAGAATAATTTATATATATTTTTCATTACTTGAGGACAAGCAACAGATTAAGTTTAGGGTTGTGATGAGTAGTCATCTTACGTTATTCTTAGCATGTTTTTTAGTCATTTTCAGTAGGTTTTACCAGCAAAACATAGGAGTATTATATCAATTGCATATAATTTAGGGACATTTGTATTGTTTTCTATATTTGAGTCTGTAATTCTATTCTTCCTGAAACATAGCAATTTTAGGGTGTTCTTGATGTATTTCAATAAGAAATCATGCAAATCAGGCAAAGCAAGACATCAAAAGATTTATGTGGTCCTTAGGAAGATGAAGAATGAAGATTCAAGAGGTCTCTAAAGACTTTACAAAGGGAGGAATTTTGTTCACAAGTACCAAGACATCTTACATTGAAGAAAACACCTAAAAAGGCGATGAAAATGGGAATTTCAGCACCAGAACGCACTCAGAAACGCCCATGCGCACCGGAAGGGGCGCTAGGCGCCAAGAGGAGTAACAAAAGCACCCAGACACATGCATGGGGGCGCTAGACGCCCAGACATGAAAGGCACATGCACCTGACACATGGTTTGGGGCACCCAATGACTTGGGAAAAGTCATTTTTTGAGAATTTTTCGCCACTAGAAGCCCAAGTCAGGTGGAAATTTTCCCTATAAATACCATCTTCCTCATTCACAATTTCTCGTTCAAAACTAGAGCAGTTCAAGAGGAAGGCAATTCTAGGAGCTTTATGAGGAGTTTTATCTTCTCCATATCTTTTCTAAGGTATGTTTTTATCTTTTTGGATTTTGTATTAGTTGTCATGTGTAACTAGATATTTATAAGCTAAGGTTCTAAGATGAACCTCTATTTGTTTTGTTGGATAAATATTTAATTGGATGTTGTTTATTTAGGTTATTTTATGTTCGCTCTTAAGTTTTATTAGGATTAGTTTGTTTTAAAGGAGCACAACCTCATATTAGGTATTTAGGTTGTGACAGGGCCTAATATTAATGATTATATCTTGATATTTATATCTTCATATTTATGAAGTAATTATTTAGTAACTAGACGAAAGATACCGAGAGCGAGTTGATCCTAGTAGTAAGTACTTAGGACGTAACACTACTAATAGATTAAAATCTGTTGAACCTAGGATGTAACTAGTTATTAATTAAGGAAACAAGTGACTTTGGGGAGTGAACCAAAATCATAATCATAGAGCTTGTTGTGAAATTGTGTTGTTTTTGAGGAATTTTTTATAAAAATGGGTCAAATGGTGATTTTTATTAAAAGGATGTTTTGGTTCAAGTTTTATATGGTTTTGAGTCTCTTTTGGTGTTTGTAAACGTTTGGACAAACTTTGGGCTTAGCGGATTCAAAATTGGGATTTTAGGGTGAAAAATGGGTTTTTCCCGACAGCAACCTGTCATAACTCGCCATGGCAAGTGATTTGCTCGCGAGGCGAGCTGCACAGTGACAACATCCCCTGTTTCGCGTTCTTGCATCTTTTTCACATATTTCTGTTTTGAATTGGCCTTTGGTGTAAACATTAAAGTTTTAGATAATTGAATTAGCTTTCCAATGGCTTTGGTTTGACATCAAAATGATTTTTATATTTTTAGTTATGATGAAAACACTCCAAGTAGGTCTTGGAGAAATTTCAAGTAAACTTAGCATAACTATTTCCAAGTTAACCCAAAACTTATGGTTGGTTTCCAAACTTCAAAACTTGAGTGTTAAGGGGTTCAATTAAGGTGTTTAAGAGTATTTAACTTATGTTGTGATGGATCTAACTTGGTTTTGTTTTGAAAATGATTCGGTTTTGCAATATAGAAGAAATGATACGAACTTGTCGTAACTTTGTGATTTTGATGATTTTGTCGAAGTTGACCGATGAAACACACATGTATACTCTACTGCACTCATATGTGATCTAAGTTATACATAGTTGAGGCATTGGACCTTGTTTAGTTGGTTTTGATTTCAATTATTTTAAAGTTGTAAAATGAGAGACGAACTTTGTTGAAAATGGTCTTTAAGGCCGATTACTTGGCAAATCTTTTGTGAATAGTTTTATATGATTATATGAAGATATGTGAATGATTTTTAGAAGTGAATATGATGTTTATCATAAGGTGTTGTATTTTCTCCTTTACTTGAATCGTGAGAAATTATACGGAGTTGTTGAGTGGTAATAATGTTGTTGATGTTGATTATTTGCATACATGTTAATTGATGGTGATATTGTTGGTGAATGCATATATGCTAAATCATGATGATGAATTATGTTGTTGAATTATCATATGCAAATGATATTGATTGTTGGTGGTGAGTTTATACATGCTAATTTGGGTGAGATTGGCGATGAATGCATGTATATACATATAGCCGTTGATTATAGTCGTTGATTATAGCCGTTGAATTGTTGTGAACATATGCATGGGTGATTGAGTCATATCTTCATGCATCATATGTCGTGTTAGATGTTATATCCATATTGCCGTTGACCGGATACTTGTATCCATATAGCCGTTGATTATAGCCGTTGACTATGATGTTTTTGTTGCATCATGAGGTGACGACCTTGTAGAAGTATGGTACCACATGCATCTAGCAGAGTCTAGAACATTGCATGCATTTGAATAGTTGATGAGTCGTGTCATAATTGAATATGTGACTTGTTGAATTTATGCATTGATGAAATTTGGTGAATGTTGTGATTGTGTGGAATGGTGTATATGTACATGGGTGGATTTTGTTGATGGTTGTGAATAATTGAACTATGCTCTAATTGCAAGTCTTACTTGCTTGTGCTTATACACTTGGTGAATCTATTTGATGATAATTATGTTGGTAATAGTAATGAGGTGAGAATTATATAAGTATATACATATGATGTGGTGATTTCTTTGATAATGGTGATTGCTTGCTTATAACTTTGGATTGAGGAATTGTACTTGTTGAGTTAAGTATGCTAAATGAAGAATAAGGGGAGTAATCCTTTCATTGATTGATGTTGATAAATGATGAGCTTATGTCGATGACTTGATTAGAGATTAAACATGCTT
>Ga0315914_1008885_pt1 | contig 13163 bp, 5 predicted proteins | sample MpolenodulesMG_FD_203920 | JGI IMG/M metagenome (GOLD analysis project Ga0315914, IMG submission 203920) | Medicago polymorpha root nodule microbial communities from Los Angeles, California, United States - elongated nodules | ecosystem: Host-associated > Plants > Roots > Nodule | place: USA...
GACCTCAAGAGTAATTTTTTGACTTCGTATTGAATTTGTTCATTTCAGGGTGACATTATGAATCAAAGGAACAAAATGATGCCCATTTTTGTCAATGCTTTGTACAATGTCCCCTTTGTTGATCCTTTATCTTCTTCAAACGATCACACTCAATGACGTCGACGTTGTTGACAACACTTACAGTTTTTGTTTCTTTTTCTCATATGAACAACTTTGGATATTCAAAGGTGGTTAAATTATCTCTCCTTCTTGTGTTATTTAACCAATACAATTTGCTAAGCACAACCAACAATGATACCGATAAAATGAGTAGAAACTATAAACATGGCACCTCAATTTTTACGTGGTGGATTGCCCAACAACTATTAATTAACATTTGTCATTTTTTTTGGTTGACAAAATTAACATTTGTCATTTGAAAACTTGCAAACTAATAAAATTATTTGATGATCAAAACTTTGTTATTTCAAAATATATCTATTTTATTGTGTAAGTCACCTTCTATCTTAGACTCTTAGTTAAACTAGCGAAAATGACTACAACCTTTAATTAAACATTAGTTTGGTGTCATGAATATGTGAGCGAATTCAATTGTTAGTAGAGAATTCACCTTTATTATGTGTTCAACAAGTCTTTCAACTGACATAAATCAACGATAAACATAGTAAAAACTTCCTACATATAACATGCTAAAAAAAAATCTTAATTCATGACATAAACAATATTATAAATTAAAGACATAAATTGTGGATTTGATTCTATTTTTTTAACAATGGGACATGATTCCTATTTACGTATAATTTGGCCAATAGAATCATTTGTCGTATCCTCTCTACCGTTTAATTAATAGGACCCCTTATTTTTAATATAATTTCCAGGTGATCATATTATGTTCTCAAGGTTCTTTAAGATCAAATCAGAATCTGAGGTACAAAGTCTAACTTATTTGTGATTTTAAAATGTTTAATTAACTGGTTAATTCATAGGATATTCCTTTGCGTATAAGTCGTTTGTCCACCGTCAACTTTAAAAAGTATATCCAATAAAATATTGTTATAAGAATTTGACCTAAATGATTCTTAATTATTTGATAAACTAATGTGATGTGCATTAAGGAAATGAGTATTGGTCCTTTAGCGAGTGCAACTCCATGACGAAGATTCCACGTCTATTTTGGTGTTTTTCTATATGAAAATTAATTGGTGAATACTCGAGTAAATAAAGCATCACAAATTTTTTTTATCGTAAGGTTGTTTTTTAAAGTAAAAACAAACGAAAGTTTTTTGGTCTGAAAAAACAGGAAAGAATGTTGTTAAATGACTACGAATAGCCACTGAGGGGTCTTCAAAAATCAGTTGTCAAATTGGCCAATAAAACATTATTTTTGTTTAACAATGATATTTTCATGTTAAATAAAAAAGTTATTCATTATTGAAATTCATAAATACATTAAAATAAAAAACAACATAAATTCTCCTGAAAATAACAGAAATTCAGTTTTGATAAAACTTGTCGAAGGATATATTTGACTGAGATATCGATTGATGCTCTTTCAATTAAGCGATTACGTTGAGGGAAGAGATTCGTCTTTTAGCAATTACGTTGAGGGATATATTTGGTAAAATACTCTCGATTGTGATGCTCTTTCTTTAAGTGACAACGTTGAGGGAAGAGATTCGTCTTTTAGCCATGAATTCTTTAACTACTCCAAAGAACGTTAACTACGATATTTTTGGAGGGTTTTAAACTACTTGACTAAAAAATGCATAAAATGAAGATAAAGACAATAAATAAAGGGATAAAAATGCCTAAATAACTTTAATTTGATTAATTGTGTGTCAATGAAATGTACAATATAAATATTTATAGACAAATTCTAATAATACTAACCAAACAAAATGACCTATAGTAATAAGTCATGCTCGATTATTTACACAAGTAGTCGAAAGTGTTTTCTCGTTGAGGGGGTACGTGGTGTTCCACGCTGAGCTAGCATTTTTTCACTTTGTTGTGTAACCATTAACAAAATCCAATGTAGGCAACCTCACTTGAAGCATACCTTTATACTCGCCGGTCTTTCAATGAAACCTTTGCATTTTCCTCCAAGAAAAACAAAATCATTTGACAACCATTGGAGTGAGCACTATTCCTTTGCGCACATTGAGGCGGATAAATTCCAAAATTGTTGTACCTGATGTGTAAATAGCAACCGCAACTTCAAATAACAACGAACTAGATTTTGCAAGACGAATTAGAAAGTAAACCTGCAAAATTGAACACGTTAGTATTAACCTGAGGCGTCACGAGGACTGTCCTTGGAATTTATCAAATGTTTATCTCAGGAAGTAAAAATAGAGGAGAAGAAGAATTTTTTTTCTTTCTTTGTGAGGTATACGTGTATTTTCTTTCTACGTATCTTGTGTTAACGATTGTAGGAATATATAGCCATAACCATTTTTTCTAAATATAAAATTAAAGATGACACGTTACTTGATGAGTTAGTGGCGGTTCATACTTTTATGCATGAAAGGCGTGTGCATAATATATTATAGACGTTGATAAATGTCACATAACTATTTGACCAAGTAAACAAGTTAATCCTTGAGTTTAATAGTTTCACATGGTCAAATCACTTAACACAAAAATACTTTTGAAATTAAAATTATCACAAAAAATACAATAGTGTAAAATTAAAATTATTAACTTAAGTAGCGATAAACACAGAAACTACTAAAAAATTCCTCATTCTTTAACAATTCAGATTTGAAGTTAAAATCAGGAGAAACAGATAATTCTTGCCGAGACTTCAAAGTTGCGAAGCAACTTCCATAGATCATACTCTCAGTACATTCTTGAACTGAACCAAAATAAAAAAGGAAATTAAAAAATTCACAGAACTGGATAAAGTAAGGACGTGTGGTATGTTGTTGAAGTTTTTTCTGTGGAAATTACTAACAGTTATGAAATAAAAGTTCATCACATTGTTGTTATGTTGTAAGCTCAATAAACATAGTTATGAGCAGAAAAATAATACATTTAGTAGGAACTCTTATGTATGTGAATACCGGTGATTTCAGATTTGTGAAAGGATAAGAATTCCCTACTAAATATTGCATTTTTTTAAATGGTTGTACTGAAATCATGGTAGTAGAAAACTGCCACATAGGTGGCACATATACTTATTTTACCAACTATGTATATACTCGTCAAATATAAGAACCAATCAACTATTTACATAAGAACAAAGTGAATGTAAATTGAATCGATATAAGAACCAATTGATATATAGCTCAATATTGTCTGATTAATCAATTTCTCTAGTACAAGCATGAAGATCAATCTATAAGAATCATTAAAGAGTAGATAAATGAATTATCTCTCTCTCCTCTCTAGTAGGAAAATACGTGGGTGACATTGTGGTTGGTACATTGGCCAAAGAGCATAGTAATACAATACGTTCTAAGATTTGTAGTAGAAACTAAATTGAAATCCAAGAATCGGTCAAAGAGCATAGCAAAAGGTACGATTGATTTGTTAAAAAAAAAAAAGACTAAACAATTTATTTTGTATTTTTTTGTCAAATAATATATTGGCTAAAAATTTACCTTTTTAAGGTAAATAAATGGGATGTTTGGGATTCGAACTTCGACTTTGCATATAAAGTACAAATATCCCTGCCAATTTAGCTTAGCTCACAAATTTTATTTTATTTTTATCTTTTTTTTATTTAGAAACTACTTATGTGACCGTACAAAACAACTGACAACGGTCTAGACAAAAACAAGAATTCTTATCACTTATTAAATCATAGGATAACTTTTAGCCCATAATACAACAATATAAAATACTAAAAATACCATAAAAAAAATTTAGTTTTCAACATAAAAAATATCATTTTTCTTTAGTACAGTTCTCTTTTGTTCTGAAATATTTTGTCTCATACTCATTCAGAATAAAATATAAGCAAAAATGATAGATAAAAAAACTAATATTAATAATTAAAAATTTAGTTCACATAAATTAACTTTTCATTTAACATTTTTGCTTATATTTAATTTCGGAGGGAGTGGTTTCTACTCTTTTTTTTTATTTTTAAGAATGTAGTTAGTACTCCTATTTACCAAGACAATATAATAAATAAATAAATAAATAAATAAATAAAGAATAAAAATAAAAATAAATAAAATGAAAGGTAATGGACCGTATCTTAGCTAGGCCCAATATCCTATCTTTCTCATTTAAATAGCAAACAACCCTACTTCATACAACCACAACATAAACAGTAGCCGCCGCACATACTCACTTTCACCATTTATCAAACCCTAGACCTTCTCCTCTCATTTCTTTCAAGCTTCCACTTTCTTCATTCTCTTTTCATACTCATTCAACCAACCACACCCTTTGCCATTTCAAGCTGTTTCTCTAAGCTCGGATTAACCAAAATTCTGTTTTTCATGTCTTGTTACTACAATTTCCAACTAGCATTTTTCATTCCATGTTCATTCCAATGTAGCCAGTTGGTTTCCCTAAGCTCGGTTTAACCACACCACAGTTCACAATATAAATATCCATTCTTTATCTTACTCACAACCTTAGGTCTGATCTAATATTTTCTGAAACCATTTTGCTTGCTTGTTGTTGTTATCTTTACTTATCGGTGCACAGTTGAAGATCTGAGGCCGTAGATATTATTGATAATGAGGCCATGTGTGTCTGCTATTTGCTTGGGTCTGGTGCTTTGCTCATATGTGACCGTATTGTTATTATTATAACGATTGTGATTTACTTGATTAAATTTGGATAAACGATTAAATTTGGATAAACGGACCGCAGCGCAACGACCAGGACTCGTGAGCGTGAGCTACACTCATGCAGCAGCAAAGACCGCAACTCTCGAAGGGCCACCAACCGCCCGAATCACTTTAGTGTAGGAAAGCCTCCCTTTACTCAATGGATAGCGCTTATACTCTTTCAATAAAAAAAATGTCCCTTTACTCAATGGATAGCACTTATCCTCTTTTAATAAAAAATGATAAATGGAGGAGAAAGACAGAGGTTTTTCTTGAAGAGGCTTTGCACCTAGGACTAATAAAGATCCGAAGAATGGGTCTAGGGTTTCAAAAAAATGAAGGGTAAAGATATTTTATCTTTTGAACAACCAACCTGACATGACATAAGGATGTTTCCTTTTTTTCACTGTATTCTTTACAAGAAAAAATAACAAACAAAAAATAATAATAACATAGCTAGATAGGTAGTGTAATCTTATGTATAATGGTTTGGATTTGGATTTATCGGAGTCTATATTAAAATATTCTGGAAAAAAATTATAATTTTTATCTATTTGCATTTTGTGGTTTTGTAGTTGGAGTAAAATTCAATGCATAGTTTTATGAATTAACTTTAGGTGGTGTTTGACACTTTATTAATTGTAGGAAGAAGAAAAAAACCACTTGGTTTATATTAGACCAAACTCAAATTCTAATATAATTATTATTCTTATAATAGATCCTCTAGGGTCATACATAATGGATACACGAGAGCGATATCTTATAAAATTCATGCGCATTCCTTTGCTTTAGTCTTTTAGACAGATCATTTGTTATAACAAGGTGATATACTTTTATTCCAAAGTTTTATATTTTAGGGTTAGTTGTTCAAAATAAAGAAGTAAGCAACATGTTGCTTTTTCAATGAAACCTTTGCATTTTCCTCCAAGAAAAACAAAATCATTTATCAACTAGTGAAATGAGCACTATTCTAGGTAGTGTAAAAATTTCAAAGTTCAAACATGGTACAACAAAATCTATTAATTAAAATATTAACTTAAGTAGCGACAAACGCAGAAACTACTGAAAAATTAAGTTCTTAATTCTTTAAGAATTTAGATTTGAAGTTAAATTCAGTAGAAGCAGATAATTCTTGCAGAGACTTCAAAGTTGTGAAACAGCTTCCATATATCATATCCTCACTACATTCTTCAACGGCTTCTATGATATTTTGATCCCTTAAGTATTTAATTGGTATCGTTTTGGTCTCTTAACTAAAAAAAGACCATTTGAGTATTTTAAGTTTTTTTAGTCTCGTTTTGGTCGCTTCTGTTAGGTTTAATAAAAAACGTTAAGTGTGGACACGTGTCACCTTGTCATTGGCTTCGGGACACATGTCACTTTGTCATTGGCTTTGGGAATTTTTTCTTTTGTAAAAAATCTCAGAGCCAACAAAAAGGTGACGCGTGTCCAGGAGTTAACGTTTTTTTTAAAACCCTAACAGAAAGGTCCAAAACAAGATCAATTAAATACCTAAGGGACCAAAAGAGCATTTAAACCTTCTTGGAGTGAATAACAAAAGGAAATTAAAAAAATTCACAGAACTAAGCAAGGATCAGTGTGTGGTTTGTTGTTGAAGTTTTTTCTCTAGACTTGAATGAAAAAATAAGAGAAAAAAAAACAAAAAATAAAAAAGTCCAAGAACCTCAAGTGCTTATGCCCTCATTTCACCTGGCACCACACGCTTATAGGATAAGAGGTGATTGGTCCTAGGGCTGGACAAAATATTGTTAACCGACCCAAACTGTCCGGCCCGTGTGGCCCGAAGGGAGTCGGTTCGGGTTAGGCGGGCAAACCGGTTTTGGCGGTGGAAAGATATTGGGTTCTGTTGGTTTGGCATGGACGGTCGCGGGTGAGGGTTATCAGCCCAGCGAAATCCAATTCCGACCGATCCATACCGATTAGTGTACACACCAGTCCATAATCAATTCATACTTAGATCCAGCCCAAAATTGAAGCCCAATTTCACCATAGCCCAGACTTATATAAACTTAATTTGGAGAGAACAAACCCTAGTTTTCCATTGTGTTCTTTGTTCTTGTGCGCCATTGTGCTCTGTTGCTAACTTGCTATGTTTGTCTGAGAAGATCAAACCCTAGTTTTCGTCTCCCAGAACAAAACCCTCCCCCAGTTCATCTTCACTGTCCATCATTTCCGTCTTCACTCTCGTGTAAGTTCCTCCCTCTCTCTCTCTCTCTCTCTCTCTCTCTCTCTCTACGGTGCCGAACACGATATATTTTTGAGTTCTAGCTCCTTGAACTCGTTCTCCAATCATATCATCCTATGTCTGAGTTTATCTAAAATCTTGTGTATTTTTTGCTCTTCTCTTTTCATTACAGTATGTTTATTTATGTCACTAACAATTAATTTTTGTTTTAGGGTTGAGATCCATAAAGGAAGGCTGTATATAAAAGGTTATTCTACAACTTTTGTAGTTAAGGTTTTTGCTATTGTTTATTTTTATGTTTTTGTTTACTTTTTTTTTACGTTTTAGATACTGATACATTTGTACTGATACGTTGATATTTTCTCTGAAAACATAATACTGATTTGTGTGTATTTGATCACTTGTATTTGTTTATTGTTGTAATTGTAAATCAATGATTTTATTTTTTAAAATGATTAATGTGGATATCTAGCTTCTGTTTTTTATGTGTTGGAGACAGGTTGTTTTGAACTAAGAATGATGAGCCAAGTACACAATAACTATCAAGAAAGACAAGGCTAGGTTTGGTTTAAGTGTATGTATGTATTTATGTATCTATTTAAGTAAACATGTTTTCTTGCTTTGTTTTAAGTGTATGTATGTATTTATGTATGTATGCAAGTAAACATGTTTGTCTTTGCTTTTGATAAGGTTTATATTTAACATGTTTAAAATCAATTTTTGAACGTGATTAAGCTTGAGTTCTGTTTCTTTTTGCTTCTTATATTGGTTATTTCTTGGTTCCATTGGCTTATTCAAAGTGTATGCAAATAATGCTCTCTTTGCTTCTTTTTCCTTGATCAACTGTGTATATTGATGGCTTTGTTTCTTAGTTATATTCCTTTTTAGAATAACTTTCACATGAAAGCTCTTAACAAATGTTTATATAAATAACCACAATTTCTGCTATTTTGTTCTCCTTTCAAGATTAAGAATAATTATCATTGCTGATGGGTTTTCATTGTTTTCTGCAGCAGCTGGGTTTAAGTTTCTTTATGTTGAAAAATCAGCAAGAAGCTTGCTCTATTGATTTATATTGATAGTGATAAAGCTTATGTTCAGTTTTTATATTGGATGACTGTAATTAATTTCTTGTTATGGTTCTTTGAAGTGGTTTAAAATTGTAATTTATTTAGGGGCCAATTGATTAACCTTGAGATAGGTATGAATGAACTTAAAAATACTTTGAATGCTCCAATTTGAAAAACTATATATATTTAATTTCAACACAGGCCTAGTTTTAGAATAACTAAAAAAAAACCAGATTTTTTTTTCTATTGTAAAGTATTATTTTTTTTAAATATTGCCTACATTCAAATTGGCCCGTAAGGGGTTAACCTACTCAACCCACCCGAGTTACCGTCTTATCCGACTAAACCCAAACCGTATAAACCGAGTCTTTAAACAGTCGGAAGTGGGCTTAGGAGTTGAAACCGTGGGTTAATGTGGGTTGAGGTTTTGAGACCGATTTCCGACCGAAACTGACTGATGTCCACCCCTAATTGGTCCGTCCACTTTGATCTTTCGTCCTCAAGGATGATGGTTCTTCGGTGTAGACTCGAGGAATGCCATTGTGGCAGAACCGGAAGGAAAATAGAAAATGATAGAGCAATCGTGTAACTTAGAATTTTTATAAAAAAACAAAAACATAAACAAAACATGCAGTCACGTTCATTATTGTCATTACAAAACTAATACTGGTCTGATATTTATTATATTTAATCCTTTTTTGACAAAATATTAAATATGTGTTATAGTATATGGTGTGGTATTTTTTGACACAATACATGGTGTCAAATTCAATATTTAATTTTTTTATAAAAGTAACTGGATTTAATTTAATAAAAAAGACACTTTCCCTAAAAAAATACTTAAAACAAATTATTTTTTAAAAAAAAAAAATTAAACTAATTTCAGTGAATTGGTTTAATGATGGTATAAGGCATGAAAAAAAATTAAGACAAATTTGTTTATGTAACATCAAGTTCATTTATAGAAAACTAAGTGACAAAACTTAAGTGGTTAATAAATGAATCGTTTGACATAATTTGAGTTTGAATCTTTGTTGAATTTTTTTATCAAATTTTATGTTGAACCCTAAATTATTAGAGTCTCTTGCTCTGAAAACCGAAGAATGAAAAGAAAAAATGTCATGTTAGTTGAGCAAAGACTACCAACAAAAAGACCAACATAGTTAAATAAAACAAAGTTAATACCGCCAAAAAAAAGGAAAATTGGGCATTAGAAATTTAAATAAAAGATTTAAGAAAGCATAAAGTATCATTCATTTCTTCCCTATTTAGAAATACTATTTTAAAGAAAAAAAGGTTATCTCTACAAAGAAGTAACTACTCATTCTTGTGTCTACATTTATGTCAATATTATCTAATTAGTTAAATTCTCTGGTATAAACTTGAAGATCAATCTATAAGAATCATCAAAGATTAGATAAATGAAACATCTCTCTCCTCTCTAGTAATACAATACAATCTAAAATTCGCACTAAAAACTAAATCAAACCTCCATAATCGGGCAAAGAGCATCATACAGGGTACATTTAATTTGCTAAAAAAAAAGACTAAAAAGTATAATTTATTTTGTATAATTTTTTTGTCGAGTAACATGGTGGCTAAAAATTCACCTTTTTAAGGTAAATAAAAGGGGTGTTCGAGGTTTGAATCCCGACCTTGCATATAAAATATAAGAGAAATGCTAGGGACACACTCCCTAACACACCCTTTTAACACACACCAATGAAAATCAGCCTTGTCATCCATTCTTTACCTGCTACCGGTTTCATTTTGGTGGCCATTTATTTTATATTTTTATTATTATCAATTTTAACTTTTCATCTTCAAACTCAACCTCCCCTCAAAATGAAATCTTCAAACTCAACCTCCCATCAAAGATTGTCCATACATGCTTCTCATAAATAAAAAAACTGAACCCGTTGTTCTTACCAAAATTAAACCGAAGGGAAAATAAATGGAAATTTTGCTTTTCATGTTTCTCTTCTGTCGAGAATGAAGTTGTTGTTCCAAAAAGATGACTAATAATTACTTTCCACTATAATCTCAAAAGCCAAAATAGATACCGGCTGCAACATGAGAAACACAATCCTTTAATTCAGTGTACCCAAATTATCAATCTCATAAAAAACTCATCAAGATCTGGAAAACTTTGCAACAAAAATGGAACCTAACTAAAAATATCAAAATTAAATCCAACTCATGAGAAGATTAACGGCCACCGGACTTGCAACAAAGATGATACGGTGGAGGTTAACGGTGACGAACCTGGAGACGGCGGTGGTTAACGGTGACGAACCTGGTGTCAAAGATGATGAGCTTGGGCGATACAAATCAGAAGAAGCCATGGGAAGATTGCAAGGAAAGGAGTTGTGTATAGATTTTTTTGAGTAGTGATCTCTGATTTTTATTTTTTTTTGTAGTTAGTTGCGTTCAAATTGGAGAGGAGAAAAAGTAGTTGACATAATGAAAGAGAAAAAAAACTTGTTGTTGAGAAACTTGTAATTCCGGTGAATAGGTAAAAGAATAAAATAATTAGATTAGGTGGCTAAATTTTATTGGTGTGTGTTAAAAGAGTGTGTTAGAGAGTGTGTCCCTAACATTTCTCAAAATATAATATGCATACCAATTGAGTTAAGCTCATGAAGATCTTTCTTTTATTCTGCTTGATTTAAAAACTGGTGATGTGATCGTACAAAACAACGGACAAAGGTTCAGACAAAAACAAGAATTTTTATCACTCAATAAATCATAGGATAACTTTTAACCCATAATACAACAAATAAATAAAATACTAATAATACCATTTTTTTTTTAATTTTCAACATAAAAAGTATCATCTTTCTTTAGTACAGTTCTCTCTTGTTCTGAAATATTTTGTCTAATACTCATTCAGAATGAAATGTAAGCAAAAGCGATAGTTGAAATTTGAAAAGTTAATATTAATAATTAAAAATTTAGTTCACATACATTAACTTTTCACCTAACATTTTTGCTTATATTTAATTTAGGAGGGAGTGTGCAAAGATTGGAAGACATTTATCTTCACTGTAGCACCTTCTTCTTGCCCTGATGGGGCTGTTGTTGTCCTTCATCATCGTTCTTTCCACCACCGTTGAACAGTAACATGGGTTCGTTTAGACATCTCCCTCGCTTAGTAGATTTGGGCTTTGGAGTTGCTGGTTTGATGACGGTCGTTGTGGGCTCTTCGATTTGGGTCTTTCAATTTGGTTAGGTGAGATAGGGCGTCTGGTGGTGCTCGTTTTTGTGTGATGATTCTGCTTGTTCGGTTCTTGTGTCAATCTTCAAACACATTAGACTAGCCATACAGTGAACAAATTTACTAGCAATGTGTCAGTGAATGTAGAATACATGTGCACTCTCCTTCATAGTCAAGTGAGACACGTGGCATCACGCCATTGGGTGCCACTGCAAACCCAGATCAAAAGAAAACGTTGCTTCTCTCTCGTTAAACAACACACATGAGAATAAAACCAGAAAAAAGTCGTTACTTTCTTCCTCGACAAATCTTCAATGACCAACCACAAATTTTGTAGAGTATAACGTTGCAATAGAATTGAGCCGGAAGGAGGAAAAGGCTTGGCGGTGAAACATTAATCTGGCGGTTTCAGTGGTGGAGATGGCGCCGGAGGTAGAGCAGAAATTGGCGGCGGCGGTGACTGAATTATGAGCCGATTCGTTGGTTTAAGGGTAGGAACGAAGGTACTGGAGAGAAATCAGAGATTGACGAAGATGGTGATGGCTGAGTTATGAGTGGGTCCGGTGCTTTTAGTTTTGGAGAGAGCATCGAAATCGGAAACGAGTGTGTAGACTAAATGATTAACTTAGTTGGTGATGTCGGTGACGGTTCTGGCGGTGGGGATGGTGCCGGAAGTTGAACCGTGTCTTGAACCAATGGATGTGGCGGCGGGGTTGATTGTGTAGAAAGTGGAGATGAGAGTTTGGTTCCATGTTCCTTCAACAACTCCTGACGGTTGTTTGATAGGAAACACAATTTTGTTACAATGGGTTTTGATTGTGGGTGGAATGCATGAATGACTCTGGAAACACCCAATGGTGGTGGTGAAGTCTTAGGTAAATTTTTATATGGTGGTTTTGGGGGCGGTGGTGATGCCCGAAGTAGAACTTTCGGCGGTGGAGACGGCGTCAGAGGTGGATCAGATATCTTTTCTAGCGGTTTTGGTGACGATGTCGGTGATGGTGGACCGAGAGAAGGAATGTTAAATTTCTTGTATCCCGGCAAAACGAAGAGGCTCCTCTGTTGTAGGCTACCAATGAATTATGCAATTTCCAGCTTCATATTTGGTTCACAAGCAATGACAGTGACAAAATCAACAAAATCAGAAGTGCATAAGGGATTCTCAACAACCTTCAAGCATGGTGGAAGATCTGGATTGTGTTCACCCGCAATCTCAGTTACAAGATCAACAACACAATCGTGAACTAGAGAAGGCTTCACCTCCAACTATGTGGATTCACATGCTTCCTCTGTTTCCTCATCTAACACAGATAAGAGATGTTGCCATTCAAGTTTGAAGCGCCATAAGAGATCAGTGATAAAGGTGTCCCAATTTGACTGCGGATGATGGCGAGACCACCATAACCACCATCAGAGAGCACCACCACACATAGCCAATGCAGCCACCACCATCTTTTCCCCTTCAGATGTTCTGGTTTCTCTAATATAAATTTCAGGTGAGAGGATCCACCCGTAGGCATTTTAGTTGCTACCGTCGAAAATAGAAATCATGTTCGTTGTGTATGGTGTGTAAGGGTTGGATAATGGTGGGGACAATGGAATAATATGGGTGAGTGAAGGCGGAGTAAAACGGAGGAGCGCAAAGGGGTTTTTTCCATGGAAGGTAGAGTTCAAGAATGAAATCACCAAATAATATGACCCAATTCGAGTAGGGATCACACTCCTAGAATTTAGAGATAAAGAAGAGAATTGATTTAATTTCATTGATAATTGTAATAGAGAAAGTACAAGATATTATATAGGCAACATTATTCTAGATCCTTCCTAACAAACTAGTGAGTCACCAATCTTCTAGAACCAATGAGTCACCACTAAATGAC
>Ga0315914_1008888_pt1 | contig 13161 bp, 4 predicted proteins | sample MpolenodulesMG_FD_203920 | JGI IMG/M metagenome (GOLD analysis project Ga0315914, IMG submission 203920) | Medicago polymorpha root nodule microbial communities from Los Angeles, California, United States - elongated nodules | ecosystem: Host-associated > Plants > Roots > Nodule | place: USA...
CTTTTAACCGTTGTTAAAAAATTGTCAATAATATAGGATCCACAAAATGATACTTATCTCCAATCGTTAAGTGGAGACTTCCACCAAGTTTCAAATCACAAGTCAGAATGGCTTCCTCAACCGCAACGGGATCGGGAGACTTGATCGCAAAACCTGAGATTTTGTTACAGTGGTTTCATACCAGTGGCTAATTTAACAAACTATTATGTATCTGGATCTGTTTGTATGCTCCACTAGTGTGTATTTGCCTTTTATTTTGGTGGACTGGTCTATGATTTTGAGAGAAATGGGTGAAAATTGTAGTAGCTTTGGTGGCTATAATATTTTTACAATTTGACAAGTTCAGTTATTAATTTGAACATGATCAGACTTTCTATGTTTTTATTGCCGATACATGTTGGTTTCGCATCTATAAAATATGTTTTTCTGCACTATTCTAGCAGTGCACAACTGATCATAAGAGGTCTGCAATCAGAATACCTTGTAGCAGCAGTTTTATGTGTTGTAGCAGCAATTTTATGTGCTATTTTTCTGCACTATTCTAGCAGTTTTATGTGTTGTAGCAGCAGTTTTATGTGTTGTTGTAACAACAGTTTTATGTGCTGTTTTTCTGCACTATTCTAGCAGCTTTATGTGTTTTTTTTTTTGCATAATTCTAGCAGTGCAATACCCGTAACAAAACCTATAGCAGCAGTTTTATGTGTTATTTTAAGCTGTCGACAAGTAGAGAAATATTGCATTGATCACAAGTACAAGCTATACAAATGATTAGATTCCATTGATCGAAATTTCGAAGTACAAGATCTTGAAGATCATATGTTAAAACCATAACTATAATTTTACATTGATGTTCAAAGAACCTAATACAAGCTAATAACTCTTCCTCTTTTACAACTAGGACTATAATTTTACATTGATGTACGAACAATCTAATACAAGCTAATAACAGAGGTCACCGATATACCAGAAAAACCTGAAACCAACACCCTAAAAACTGGCCCAAAAAATCTGTCCTGCTATCAACAAACAGCTGCCAAACCTTGTTGCTATCAAAACAGAAAAACTGATACTGTCATATACAACAGTAACAGCAGCGCCAAAACAGTCCCACACGCGCCGAATACCACAGCTTCAGCCTCGAAAGCACAACAGACAACGACAGCCCTACCGCAACAGACACTCTATAGGGTACCATCTTCCTCTTCCTCTTCCTCTTTTACATTGATGTACAAACAATCTAATTCAAGCTAATCAACCATGTTCACTTTGATGCTCTCTAAAATCATATCTCCAACTTCTTTCAGGTATTTCACCAATTAAGTTAGAGTTGTAGACATAAAAAAAACCTTCAATTTGTTCAACCTGGGCAAACTCAAAGGCAAAGGAAACAGTAGCATTAAAGGACAAATCCAAACACTCAATTTCAACAATTCACCAATCTCATCAGAAACCAACAGTACCATTCATGAGACCAATGATTTGAATTAAAAATTAATATTCTGTAATCACTATAATCAAATTAAGGTTTTTTTCAAATTATCACTATAATTACTCTAATCACCGTAATCCATTCAAATGATAGGAACCGAAATAAAATTCAAATTTGTACTCACCGTAATCCACCATCGCGGTGCGCCGCCACCTCCGCCGCCGCAGCACAACGTAAGGAAAGAAATTTTTTGAACGAAGATGAAAAATAGAGAATGAAGGACAGCCGTCGCTGTAGTCTGCCATTGTGGTTTGCCGCCACACGTCTCCACCGTGCAACCACCGTCACTACTGTTCTGCCGCCGCTGTTGAGATGGGTTTGGGAGGAAAGTGGGTTGAGATGGGTTTTGAAATTGAGAGTGAAGGAATGACATCAGGAAGGGAAGGAAACGAAATGAATGAACTTGTAAAATAAAATAAAAATGAATGAAGGGCTAGGATGAGTTAAAGTGTCATTAAAAAGAACGGATGGTTAAGATTATGTCACAGGAGAAAACAGGAGGAAATTTCGACAGGAGACAATCCCTCCCGTATACAAAGATAAAGTATTTAATTGTGATTTTAGTTACGGTTCAAAACTTATATTAAAATATTCAAGTTTAAACTTCACCAATGCTGAACTCATTTTTTATGCGTTTGAGATCCTTCGCTTGAGTGATTTTTATGTATTTTTTTAGTTGTTTTATCTTGTATGGTGGGTTTTTTTTAGGATTTGGTTATGGACGCATGCTTTTTGACTTGTAATTGTTTTACTTATCCTTGGTACATTTGACAAGTTTTGAGAGGACTTATCCCTAATACTTTTTTTTTTGAAGAATTATCCTTGATGCATCTTGTGCATTGGATAATTATTATTAATATTTTTTTTTGGACTTTCAGAAAAAATTATTAAACTCTAATAGTTATTATATAGTTTTAATCGTAACTACTTTTGATGTATTGTTCGTTCATTAAAACAAATTGACTTTAATTATTACTCCTCGGGTCTCAAATGTTTTTAAAAAAATATTTTTTTTAAGATTTATTTAATAAATAATGTATATAATCTATAATATTAATCAAATATATCATTTATTCAATGAACTTGAAAATATAATCTTTTTTTATATTGTTTCGGTGAAAAAATTTTAAGATGATTTTTTTTGAACAAGCAAAAATGAATTATATTAATAGTGTTATAGCAGTCTCATCAACACAAGGTGTGCAGAAAAGGATACTTAAAAACAAGCAGATCACCCAAGGTACAAAAAGTGGCTACCCAATGCCTAAACAAGACAACGGACTCGACCACCACAAATGTTCACCAAATACAAAAATAGTCTTTTTGACTTTCAACCACCACAAAGAATAATATTTTACTTTGTCTAGAAACTGAGCTATAGAACATTCTTTATATTTAAATATTTTATTATTACGTTCGTTCCATATAATCCAAGCAGTTAGGAGCCAAACAAGTTGTAGAAAGGACCTCTGCGATATCAAACCACCTGTATAATAAGTAAACTGAGTAAGTGATCATAAATATCTTGATGATCCACACCATTAAAACCAATCCAAGACTGCAATCCACACCATTGAAACCAATCGAAGACCGCAATAAAGGTCACAATGACCCGAAGCAAGTACACGACAAGAACAAATGGCGAGCATCCTCCACCTGACGGCATCCAAACACACACAAACACGCCTCTGAATCAGGAACACCACGCATCACCAAATTAGTTTAGTAGGTAGGCGATCACGAAGCAACCGCCAAGCTAAAATAGACACCTTTAGCGGAACCTATTTATGCCAAATTAACTCTACTTCATGCAAAACCTATGGAGTCTCCTGAGCAGTGAGCATATCATACACACCACGAACAGAGTAACCTCCGGAAGGATCCGGCAGCCACTGCCACACATCATATAGAAGAGTCTGCAATAAAACATCAAGAAATAATAACCTACACTCCTCTAGTAACTCCTCCTATCACACCCACAACCTCTTACGCCACTTCCAAACAAGTCCAGGACAATAAAGACTTTTGAGATTAAGATTTGAGCTATGCTAACTACTAGTGTCTATGAGCCCTACTTAAAGAAACAAATAAATGAAAGAAAATCAGAGAAAATAAAGTAAACTTTGCAGTATTGATAGATTTATTTTTATATTTTTTAAAGTTTGACTAGATAAATTTTATGGTTAAATACATTTTTAGTCCCTACAAAATTATAAGCTTTTAAGTCTAGTTTTTTTTTAAAAAAAATTACTCACTTTTGGTCTCTATTTATATTTTATAGAGACTATTTTGGAGGACTAAAAATATTCATTTTTTGATAAAAAGTTTTTAAAATAAGGGTTATTCTTTTCTTCTTTTTTTTTGGACAAGAAATAGAGATTATTCTTATAAACTACAATATTATGGTGGACTAAAATTACCTTTAAAATTTTATAGGAATTAAACTTGAAAATTCATGATTTTATAAGAGATAGAAACATATTTAACCTTAAATTCTAATATATTTCTCTTCTTATTTAAAAAAAATTATATTTGGCTTCTCAACTAGTGTTGAGACATACTTGTTAGTTAGCATTTACCTTTAAATTTATCTCTCTCAAATGACACGATGACCTCAAAATTTGAGTTTCATTTTATTCTAATTTTTAGGGAATTCATTTTATTCTACTTATCGTTAAAAAAATTATTCTATTTTTCCGATCCGGTAAATTAATGACAAAAATTTCACCTTTAAAGTGAATAAGTGGTAACTTTAAATTTACATATATAATACATTATTTATATCAACTGAGTTATACTCACGAATACTAATTATTCTATCGTTCTTATATCAAAACAAGATTTGTTTTTTTTATATGATTAGTTTGGCATTAAACTGAAATAAATTATTATAGTTATAAAATAAGGGTTTTGTCGACAAGTGCCTTGTTAAGGATAAAAAAATAGAAATAATTGGTAAATTTTGAATACAAAAAGTTATTTTTTCAAGTTTCGCTGCATTGAATGCACAATTTCCGATATAAAATTTCTTCTTTAGACTTTTTAGGAAGTGCCTTAGGGGCTAGGACATTTGTTCACATTTTCCATAACATACTCCCTCCGTCACATAATAACTGAGTCATTTGCAAAAAAATATTGTCCAGAAAAATTGGCTCATTTCACTTTTCAATACAATATTAATTACTTTTTTCCAATTATAACACTAATTAAGACACTCAAAACCATTTTTCTCTCTCTTTCACATGCGGTGGCTTAGTTAAAAAAATGGGAAGGAGGGAGTAAAAACCAAATTTTGTACCCAACAAAAATACTAATTAATCTTTGATAATAATATAGGATATGATAAAAAAATGTGGAGTAATTTAATAATGACCAAAGAAATTTCCAAAGAGTGTTTAAAGATGATGATGAAGTAGAGAGGAAGATGCGAGGAAGATATTGATAGCAGAAGAAGAAGAAGTCGCAAGGAAGGAAGAAAGGGTTTCTTCACTTTACCTTTTCTCTTTCCCTTTTCTTCTTCAATCTTCATCTTCTTTTTTCCAACACAATCAAATTATTCCCAATTCTCATTCAATTCAATCAGAATCAACAATTCAACCCTCCTTCATATTTCTTTTCCTTTATCCCCATATCAACGTTTTCTCCTTAAAATAATTAAAAAAAGTTTTTTTTTATAATTATTTTCTTGTTTGACTTCGTTGTCTGAATCGCTTGTCGCAGAACACGGTCCAGGTGCCGCAGGTATTGTTAGATCCTTTGTTTTTGTTTTTGTTTTTTTGTTTTCTTTTATTTGTTCCATTTTTTTCTTCTTCTGGGTTTGTTTTATTATACGTTTTGGGAAATTCAACATTCTGGGAATTATTGTACGTTTGTCTGCAAAAAAAGTCATCATTTTTTTGTTTTTATTTGGATTAAGATTACTCATTTTGATGCCCGGTTTTGAGTTTTTGCCAAATCAAGTTATTGGATTTTTACTGCAGATTTTATGCTGTTTTTTCTTCTTGTTCCATTTCCTTGTTCCTTGTGCCTGACACACTTTTTGTTTCAATTACAAGATTAGATTGTTTACTAAATTGTTTTGTGTATGACACTTGGTTTGGTTGGTTAAGGTTTTATGGTGACGATGTTTTTTAATATTTGCAGCTATGCAGAGCCAACTTGTGTGTAATGGTTGTAGGAGCATGTTGCTTTACCCTAGAGGGGCAACCAATGTTTGCTGTGCATTGTGTAACACAATTACCTCTGTTCCTCCACCTGGTAAGCTCCAACGCTGTTCTCGTTATTAAAGTAACTTAACTTATCTTATATGTAATGTTCGTACATCTCGTGTCTTTAACTAATTAGATAGTTACATGTTGTGAGACTCCAAGTTGATATTAGGATGTTTACCATAATGATGCCCATGCAGGGATGGATATGTCTCAACTATATTGTGGAGGCTGTAGGACATTGCTAATGTACACACGTGGAGCTACAAGTGTCAGATGTTCTTGCTGTCATACTGTAAACCTTGCTCCAGGTAATGTATTTGCTTTTTTCTACTTGCTAGACAGATGAAGCTTAGTGGTTTAGTATTAGTTAAGTGGGCGGCATATTGGTTTTGCTTAATATTATTGATATTATATTTTGCAATTGTTATGTTTGCTGCATTGCTTGATCATGGAATATGGTTAATAACGAACTACGTTCCGAAATCCACGTGTATGGGTTACCAGGGGGTACATTAAGGTCAATGTATCTTGTTTCTTATGTATCCTTGAGTGTATGTTTTGAACTGTATTTGGATAAGAGGCAATGAAAGGGGGTTAGTGAAAGGTTTGGTTGTTTGGCCCGACGGGATGATGGTTTCTCACCTGCAGTTTGTGTTCTTTTGTATGCATGGATTTGAATTACTTCAAAATATGTTTGTTTTTTACTTTGATCCCGTTTTGAGGTCATTTATTGTGTTTTTATGAGCCTTGGTAAACGCGGTTTGGCTGTTACCGAGTTGATGTTGTGACTTGTGAGTGGTTTATTTATGTTGGTCAAGGCTAAAACAGTTGTTATTTACGTGTTCTTTCTTGCAATGGCCTCTTCCCTAGCGTTCCATTGTAATAATCTTTAATTTTCGGACGCTGTTGCTAAATAAGATTGCTAATGGCTATACAATCACTGAATAATTTCTTTGGGTGGACTTGCGACCCTGATTCAGTCTTATTTGATCCTTGACTAGTATCCCTCCTTATTTTCTTGCTTTGTTCAAAGGTCTGTAGAAGATAAGATTTAAAATGTTATACGGGATTCCTTTTGCATGGGGGTCATTTTTGGCTGCTCGGGAGATTTATTTACGCTAAAAAGGATGGGTGCTTAGTCTCGGTAAGTTGGCTTTTGAGAACATTAGAGTAATAATGGCTAAGTGGTTATGGTGTCTAATTCCTATCCTTTCCTGCAAAGCTTAAAATGAAGCTATTTACTACAAGATTTTATGTAAAGAAATCCCAGTATATCTATGCTGTTGGGAACAAGCCCCGCAAACCCATTGGCTCCAATGACTGGAATGAGGTTGGGTTTTGCTAAAATGCTTTTCCAAATAGGTTGCAGCCCGGCTCCTATGCTTGTGAAAGGTGAATGTATGTTGGAGAGTGGAGATCATGAAAGAAGCACAAATTTAGTAGAAAGAGAGAAAATGATGAGAATATTTCATGACTTTGTAGACTTTAAACGAGAAGAGTAGCTAATGTTTTTGTAAATTTGGAGACACAATTTCTTGGTAACATTTTACTATAAAAAATAACGACAACCTGGTACTATAAGATCCCCTCTGTCTTATGTTCCTGTAATACTTTGAAATGATATACTCTGTGAATTTTGTTTTCAAGCAAATCATGCATAAAATATTTACCAGATTCCACACCACCCCTGGAACTGATTCTATTCAAACTAAAGAGAGACTCCATCAATTCTTCCTTTAAAAAAAATCTTATTGAATATACCGAATGTGTTGATTCTTCACTTTTGTCCTTACATCATCTCTTTGAAATGAAGTCTGGAGAATGCCAATCTTTAATCATGAAAATATAAAAACACGATTGTGTCGTAATAATTCTCAAGTAAATATTATGCCATCTATAAACAACTACATGTTAATCTGGGATTAAGGTTTATTTCTTTGTTGAAACTTGAAAAGTATATTTTCATAATCATTTTATGGGTGGTGTTCTCTGATTTTTTATAATTTGAATTGCTTTACTCATATTATTGCTTGCATTTAGTCCAAGGTCAGTGTTTCATTATTTAATCTTGGTGACTGTTCGTCTTGATGAGTACTATTCCTTTTATTGCTCTTCAAACCTCTACTGTAGAGGCTTTGTATGCATGAAGTCTTATTTGCACACTACAAGATGTTTGGTGCTTATGTTTTCTTCATTTCATTCCAATAAAGAATTCCATTTTACAGTGTGAGAACCTATGCTTATTATTCAATTAATTGATGTTTACTGAATTTTCATTGACGGGATTTGTTTCTTTGCTTAACAGTATCTAATCAAGTAGCCCATGTCCCTTGTGGGAACTGCCGGACAACGCTCATGTATCCTTATGGAGCTCCTTCAGTCAAATGTGCTGTTTGTCACTATATTACTAATATCAATGTAAGTTGATATCTACAGAATTTTGTTAATTGGCAATTTATTCTCGACAATGCTTCAAAAGTTTTAATATAAAATTCATAACTAGAAAAATTCAAATTCCACATACAAGAATATGTGGAAGTGTTACGAATCCACATACAAGAATTAAAGACTAGTATGAGAGAAAGGAAATATGAATCTGTTTATGAGTCTTGAAATCTGATTAGAAAAAGGATCCCAAGGGTTTTCCCCTTCAACAAAGGGCAGCCCTTTTTATAACGGAGGTGTTGTTCAATTCCCCAAAGCTAACAGTTCAGAATGAATACCCCTTCCTTCCACCTTCCTACAAATTAACTGAAACCCCTTCCTTTACTACTATAACCACCTAACTAATTCTGTAGCTACTTTATAACTAACTTTATGACTCAAGCAAAGTGTTACATCCATTTATATTTTGCAAGTTTTAATCTGTGTTTTCAAATAGGAAAGGTTTCACACATAAATTATTTTTTTAGAGATACATTTAAGTCTTCTGGTATTAGTATTATCAATTGACCATTCGTGTCTACGTCGTTCAAGTTATCACATACTTGTTATCAGATGTTGGGATCCAACTTGAAAGAATAAAGATTGGAATCTAAGGCCTTCAAACCCCCCTAGGGAAACTCTAGATTCTCAGTCAACATTGAACACATCTTAAAGGGTTATGATATTGTAAACAAGTAAATTATGAAATTTCATTCGTGTTTAGGCCTTTGAGCTTTTGTCTGTTGTAAATGTGTATTTTTTTATTGTTTAATTTTTTTCATACTGTTTCCTGTCTTTTGTAGATGTCCAATGGAAGGCTTCCAATTCCTGGTCATAGACCTCATGGGACAACCGACTCGGGAATGTTACCTTCTACTTCAACAGTATGTTTTTTCTTTTTTCTAGTTTTGTTTTTGGTGATTAATAGCATAGAAAGGATGATGTGGGTGTTTTCTGTTCTGATAATCTAATGAATATGCATGTGATTCTGTTTTACTACCTACAGTCAATGCCCCAATCTCAGAGCCAAACAGTGGTGGTAGAAAATCCAATGTCTGTTGATTCAAGTGGGAAATTGGTAAATATTATTGCTCTTCATTGATATTTTTCATGTCTTTTTCCACTGCATTTGACTGCTTCTCTTGTTGCTTTTGAGCATTGAAAGACTTGTTTAAAATGAATTTGGCATGTCACAGGTGAGCAATGTTGTTGTTGGTGTTACAACAGATAAGAAATAATGCAGCCATGATAGAAGGTACAGTATATGACACATTATCACAGTTGCTGTTACCAGAAGATATTGCATGTGTATATGTATATCATATTGCAACCTCCAATAGTTTCATTCAAATGAATCCTTCCTTTTTCGATGTAAGGGTTAGACAGATATCAGTATGTATATGTATATGGAGAGGACGAATTGTGAAAAGGGCTGTGTGATTGGTTCATTCTTGTTGTATCGTTATTTTGTAAGTTGTAGACGAGCAAATGTTATTTCTTTCATTCCTTGATAAGCTTGTGATTTTATCGATGATCTGTTAGGACCGTGTATGGATATTCGATACAAGCAGTGTGTGATATAATAACAGATCTGGTTGAATATTTGTCCGTTACTGAATGTTGTACAGGCATTGCGCTATAAATGACAGATTTTACCAGTCATTTGTGAAAAGGGTGATAATATCCAAAACCGGGATGCTTGGATATGTGTGTGCGGGCGCATGTACGCATGAAATGCACTTGTGATTCAATTCTCATAATTATGCACTCATTTAAAGTAAGCTTTCATCATAAAGCACACAGCATATAGCTAAAAGAAAGGAGTAATTTGATCAAAAAGCACACAGCATATTATGGGCGTGATAATGTTATTATGTACGAGTTTAGTCTATGAAAATGACATGCGGTGTGACAACAATTCTTAGAAGAAAATAATAAAATATTTCAAAGGTCCTGAATTAATATTCCAATGGACTTTTTTTTTTTTTTGTATTAAAGAGGTGGGAGAGGTGCAACACAAGACTTAGGGTCACCCATCTTAATACTACTCTTGTTCAAACACGTTTAATCATGGAGTTATGATGGGATCTGGTGCTTACATTGATATTTTAGACTCCAGCTCAACTATTTTATTTTCTGTTGAGTTGTCAATTTATATGCACATCACACACTTATGTGGTACGCATTTCTTCAGTCCAATTTGATATCCACGTTGGCAAAGACCAAAATGACAGTTAATTAAAACACTGCCTACACTGTTGTGCTCGACTTAATCTTGTCAAAATGATTGCTAATAATAAGACTCCCACTCCATCCACCATCCAGTTTGATTAGGAAGAAATGGTTACCTAGAGCAATAACCTTCATACCTTCATTACAGTTTGGCTTTGGAGATTAAAGATTGTAGGTACTTAAATATAACAACCTCACTAGGATCTCCAGCAACCCTACAACAAGGGGATCTCTAAGTTAGCAAGTGAATGACTTGAAATATCATTAATTTATTCAATGGTAGATAATTTCTCTGTTTTAAAATGAGTGTCGTTTAAAGTTTTCACACAAATTAAGAAATGTAAGTAGTGTCAAACGACATGACAATTTCACTAAACTAGCCTTATTTACTATTGGTTTAATGTTTTGGAAGTAGTTTATACTCAATTAATTAGATGATACAATTGGAAGTAAAATAATAATTCTACATTGAAAAATACAAGTGACATTCATTTAAAACAATTTTTTTCTTTTAGAACGACACTCATTTTAAATCAGAGGGAGTAGATTTCCAATATTGTTTGGAGTTGTACCTAAGAACCAGTTTCAATGTAGCCAAAGTTGTGTTAGGAAAACAATTGGAAAAAAATAGCACAGCAATAGGACAATCAATCAAACCATCTTCCTGATTATTCTACCGCAAAACCTGAATTGAAGATTATGCAAAAATAGCTGGATTGTAATAAGAAAGTGTGTTGCCTGAAATGATTGAATTCACTGAATAATTGTATAGCAAGGTGCCTTTACTCACATGAAAGAGAGAAAGGAGGACAAGAGATGTTTATTTTAATTAACAGTCATTTTGATAAAAAAAATCCAGTTCAGAACAACAATGGAGAAATAAGGGTTAGAGTACTTTCAATCTGAGAGACATTGGAAAAAATGGTTATGTTTTAATTAACAGTCTGGTCCTTGCCACTTTCGGGAACTAAAGTGACTGTACAATACATAATGCATGTATTTGAGGAATTAAATTGTACATGTAAGGATTGATTCAAGTACAAACATATAGTAAAGAAACAGCTTGCACGACACAACTCAAGCTGTAGCAACAAATTCCTGTCCTGACTTTTTTGCATAACACAAACATAATTTGACGGTATAATTACATTAAGTTCAGACATAGACATGCTGACATGTAGGTTAAAAGTTGATGTGTCCGTCACCTCTCGCGTATGAAGGGATCAATTTAGTAGCCAAAAACTCATAAACTTCATAAAGAAACAAATTAAGCAAATAACTTAAGCATCACAAATTAAGCAACACTAAAATAAAGAAACAATTAATTTTGTGCATATATATACTAGCCAGTTTATGCATGGTAGCTTTAACATATACACATCAAATTAAGCAACACTTTCGACAGCACCCTGTTCCACCTTGTTCAATTGCTTCTCAACCTCCTGATCAGAACCACTAGCATGTTTACTCAGATCAAACTCTTTTGCTGTGTCATATGAAGCATGTAACCCCAATAGCACATAGTATACAAGGAGAAACCCTGTCCAAATCGCAAACCTTATATACGACTTTCTATCAATAGATCCAAGAAGGAATATGTTAATAACAATGGATAAAGAAGGTAGCCAAGGAACCAAAGGAACTCCCCATAATTTAGGTTTCTTTGCCATTGGAACAAAAAGCCAAAGAGCACCAGGCCCTAAAAACCACAATGGAACAAAAATTGCGTATCCAATCCATCCATGCTCACTGTTAGCCCAATAAGCTGAAATTCCAATTGAAGAACCAATAATCAACACAAGACACACAATGAGATTTACTTGGTTCCCTTTTGTAGTTACCTCACTTGAATAATATCTCCTTACTAGAAGTGCCAATGCCACAAGTGAAAAGATAAACAAAGTAGCAATTGACAAGAGGTTCGATAGAATCCCAAGATCGGTAAAGAAAGCAACAATAGCAGTAGCAATAAGCATTGAGATTGTAGCATTCATAGGTGTTCCTGTTCTTTCATCAACATGAGCAAACCAAGGTGGCATCATGTGAGTACGCGCAATGTGTGTTAAATAACGAGCTTGACCAACAGCACCAACCAACAAAACCGTTGTCATTCCTTTCAAAGCACCTAATGAAACAATGTATTTAGCCCAATCCATTCCAACAGCACTAAAAGCAACAGAGAAAGGAGCATCAACGTTTAGTTCTTTGTAATTCTGCATAAGACAAAGTGTTGCTGCTAGTAAGCAATAGATTATTGTTGTAATCGTCATTGAACCGACTAGACCAATTGGAATGTCTCTACCAGGGTTCTTAGTTTCTTCAGCCATGGTTGAAACAGCATCAAAACCAACATAAGCAAAGAAAAGAACAGCTGAAGAACTGACCATTCCATGCAACCCGAAAGGAGTGAAGTCATTGAAGTTTTCGGGTTTGGCTTTGATTAGACCGGCGATTACTATGAAGATAATGACAGCCATGTGGAACATTGTGGCTATGTAGTTGAAGATGGAAGAGCCTTTGGTGCTGTAAACTGCAAGGGCTGTGATGGCTACTAGGGCTGCAATAGCAATAGGGTCAAGATGACCATAATCAGGGTTCATATTGTGGACTATTATACGAAAATCGTCGGGGTTTTTGTTGCAGAGGGTGGCGAAATAGGAGGTCCATGATCGAGCTACCGCGGCGTTGCCTATGACATACTCAAGGAGGATGTTTCCGGCAGCTATGAAGGCAACAAAATCCCCCAATTCTACTCTTAAGTAAGCAAATGACCCACCTGAAATAAAAGAGGGAAAAGTGTATAAA
>Ga0315914_1008889_pt1 | contig 13161 bp, 6 predicted proteins | sample MpolenodulesMG_FD_203920 | JGI IMG/M metagenome (GOLD analysis project Ga0315914, IMG submission 203920) | Medicago polymorpha root nodule microbial communities from Los Angeles, California, United States - elongated nodules | ecosystem: Host-associated > Plants > Roots > Nodule | place: USA...
CTTATGAAACTATGATAAGCTATTTTTATTTATTTACCCAAACACCTTTAAAAAGGCTTATGGGAGTAGATAAGCCCACATAAGCTCAAAATAAGTCAACCCAAACGGGGCCTTAGTAAATAGATCTATTTATTTAGAAATAACCTTTCAAAAAAATATTTTGAAATATATTTTCTATTAATATTAGCAATTTGTTTTAGGAGATGAGAAATCAGAGTCAGACACGTTTATATATAAAAATTGTACTTTAAGGAACATATATATGCAAAATAAATACATTAAATACAATACATGATTTTCTCAATAGATGTGAAAATACCAAAAGAGCGTGTAAAATGAGACAAATGTGATATTTCTATCTTTATTGTGGAGGATCTATGAAGCTTATTTATTCACAATTTCTTGGCCAATTAAACTTGTTCAAAATAAAGTTTACAATATCAAGCAAAATGGTTTAGTGACCTACGAGCATCCCTTCAAAGAAAAAAAAAAATATATTAACATAACACATACCCATATGTTTGGCATGAGAGTAATGTTGCTAGAGCATATTATAACATTCGGTACAAAGTGTACAACCAATGGTCAACCTTCAAATTTTAGATTAGGAGAGTGGCATGAAGAAATAACATTTTAAATGGGGCAAGTACAGTACAGGCCACGGTCAAGTTTGAAACTTCATTTTTGGAACTTAGGACAATAAAATAAAGAAGGAAAGAGACTGAACTATACATTTGCCATCAATTCAGCCACTATAACACATCAATACAACTTTTTTTTTTGGTACAACATTAACATAACTCTTTATTATAGATTAGAAAACGTTCGCCAACTTAAACGTGTTTTATTTTTTATTTTTTAATTTCTCTAACAAATAAAAAATAAAGGTACGTATTATGTATTATACTGTAATCAATTAGACAGATTGGCCTTTTTGTATTTTATTTTCCTTCAATCGTCAACAATGTTGAGCTAGCAGTACAAACTTGAAATGCACTATAAGTATAGAAGCCCCCAACTTTCCAGCCACCTCACAAGAATTTTGGAAGTATACAGCCAAAAAAATAGAGTTTCTTCCAATCCAAATGTACTTTTTATGTCATAGATACTCGACTAAGTTTTACATTGACCGACAACTGCCTCTCCTTTTATACAGGCTTGTGACCGGATATACATAGCAAAACATATATATTATTTAGTAAAGAGAATAGATCAGACCGAGAGTCGTTAAATCATTAGAGATAAAGGAAAATATATAAAAACTATAAGATAAATTACTAAGATAGTTTTTTCAAACATAAAGATTAATGAGATGGATACATATGGTAGAATATTATAACGTTGTTTGTTGTAGCCAAACCTTATTTAGAGGGATAAAGCTTGATTATTGTTGTTATTGTCGTGATGGCTGAAAATCTGATTTTTAAGAAAGGTGGAGTTCCAAGTCTTCTATTCTTATGGTTCTTTTTTCATTAGTCTTTGTGCCATAGTTATTTCTGGTGGAGCATCACGGAATCAGATTTATGTTTGAAAGAACTTATTCAATGTTTTTATGGACATACCTTATGATACAAGCATTCGTATGACTGTTTGAGAGTACTATGTTACAAACTGAGTGACTTTTGGCACCTCAATTTTTTCCACTACACCTGAGATTATTATACGTTCATCTCCTGACCAAAAATTGTCTTGATTCAGAAGTAAACTTCTGGACAGTAAAATCAATAGGAAATACACCTCCGAAAGTAAACATCCGGTAGATCAAGATATATTTGTAAAAACAATTATGCAGATAGTGACTACCTACAAACTGAGGAAATGCACAAGATATTGGGACAATTGAATCTTCCACTACCCACCAAGCCTTGAAGTGCAAGATTTTTACTCTATGCCTTTTCCTACTTTATATTCAGATAGAGTTGATGACTTGCAGACAACAAAATAAATTTGGGCTAGCACAATTCTTTTTGGGATTGACTATTGGGATATCCTAACGCCGCCATGCATCATTATCCTCTTCCGAGTTTTTTACTTTTATCTTAATAATGTATTATTATCATCGCAAATTGTCATTCTAATGTTGGCGTGATCTACTTTCGAATTCTACACAGGATGATAGAACAAACCAGATATGGATACAAGAATTAAATCACAAGGGCCCTATTCTGCCCTTTTATTTGGCTTCCTCCTTTCAAAGACTTGCTTGGTAGGAGGTTGCCCAATTCTATCATCCGATTACAAATTTTGAATTCTTGAACATTTTTTCAGCTACTGAACTGCTCTTGCGATGAAATTAAAATATGTACAAACAAGCGATTGAAGTTAAAATTGTGGTCAGTAGTATTGACACAAAGTTCACTGCATTGTTGTCAAGAATACTGATACCTGAAATCTTTTTAACGGTTGGTCCTGGATTTCCAACAACCTACAACATAGAGTGATGAATTTCAGAAATCAAATATCTAAAGCCATTGGATTTTGTTCAAATGTAATGCCGATATGAGAAAAAGGTGTATCAAAATTTACCTTCTGGCGAATAGAGCAGAATCCACTAAATTGCAATGTTGCACCCAATAGAGAGTCAATGATACTTCCACATAGTCCTGCCACGGTAGTGAGGGGTATGACCAATAGTTGCTTGAGAACTCTATCAGACCCACACCTGATTGTCAAAAGTTCTAGAAGAACATACGACACTCCAATGACACTTCCACCCGCTGCAGCTGCTACAAGTCCTGTTTTTGTCACACCGCCATTTGTACCCTTCCTCACAGGCTGATAGAATATCAAAAAAGAAAAATAAAAAATTAACCATATTGTCATTTGCCATAATCTCTGAAATTTAGCATAATTTTTTAATTGAACTTCTCTATTTCAAGATCCACAGATGTTATAACTTATAAGCCAATTGTGGTAGCACAATATTTTAAGGCAGTGTTTTGTTAACACTAATCTCTAGCCAATAGGAATGTGATTTACGCGAATGCTCATGGTATCGACCACTTTATGTGAAAAACTAATACTTGTCAGCTGCTAATAAGACAGAATCAATTAAAAGAACAGAATGTGAGGAATCATTTGAGGGAGGTTTGGAATCTAAAATCCCCCTGAGCAGTTCAAGCTTAAAAACAAAATTGAGAATTTGTGGACCCTTTATTAAGGGTTCAGATCAGGGTTGTTACATCGTCATGGTCATGGTATGGAATGGGAATGTTTTTGACAGTGTAAAAAGACATCACCGCTCACTCCTAATGACCCAGCCCTCTCAATGTCCCACCCCCACAATCACAAATTAGGAAACAACTACAAAAAAATAATTATATTTCGAAGACCAAAAACATATTGAACAAGGGTGATTTTGTAAAAATGACCAAGATTACTCGGAATTTAGAATCTAAATCGAACACATTAGTTGAATGTTCCAGGGATGTTTTGATTAATATTCATGAGAACATTCCTGGCAAATTACAGAACATCAACCACTCTATCTGCTACAACTGAACATAAAGTTGTGTTCAAGTTGACCTAATTAGTAAATGCCAAATATGAATAGAAGGATCCAATTTCAATAATGCTGTTGCTTAGACAAAGAGATTATTCACCTTGAAGGTTGTGATTAGACGAGGCCGATCATTACTGAGAACTCCAAGCTCAGAAGACCATGTGTCTCCATTGCAGCAGCAATAATGGCCAATAACACCACCAATGAGAGCGGTAATGAAAGCTGAGTCTTTGGAGTTCATGCACTGATCCTTCCCTTCTGTTAGTACCCATAAAGCTACAATCAAAACAGAGGCAATGCCACTATTGGCCAGAACTTGTATCCTGAAAAATCAGTAATTGAAATTTAGACCAAATGCAGGTCAATCACCTCACCATAACGGGACAAAAAAACCATCCCTGAATCAAAGTGATACCAAACTAAACACCAAAAGAAAACAGTTGAAATTATCATCTAAATATCCAATTCAAAGAATGCATCCAAATTTTAGCTTTTTTATGTATATATCCACAAGTACTGCAATGTGGCTTGTACTGATTCACCCAGTAGAGAGTACCCTAATAAGAATTTTTAGTGTTCCTATGCAAAAGTGGAGATGTAAAATTGATTATAAGAATGTAAAGTGATTTTAGACTTGAATACTTTATGTTTGAAAATTTAGTATCCGGATACATTTATGTAAGTGGGTTGAATCCATCGTATAGTCAAGTTAGAATCCATTATGGAGACAAAGTCAACCCTACTCGAGTACATCCATCCGCACAAGTTTAATCAATAAATACATTGTTTTTTATTCAGATTTATTATAACAAGACAAGGTAAAAGAAACAACGACATGTACATACCAGTTTCTTTGTCCACCTTGTTTGAATTCAGGATCAATCAACCGTTTCGTATCTTGTCCCTTTTTTGTGAGTGCAGACGAAGTGAAAAAGAAAGCAAATATCATAGCCGCAAACCTTGTTGAAAATGAATGAATAACCATAAAATTAAATAAACAACAAAAAAGGTTTGTTAATTATGATAGTAATTAATGATTAATTGGTTACCTAAATCCAACAAAAACGTGAAGAGACAGAACGAAGAAACCAGCAAGTGCACCAGAAGTGCTGAGGGATTTTTTCCTATGAGCTCTGAATGCGATTAAGGAACCAACAGTGACAGCAACCAATGGTCGGATCCATTGTGAAAAAGATGGGTCCATTTCAGTTTCCGAAATTGGGTTTCTTCGGTGATGATGAGATTGAAGTTGTTGTTGTTGTTGTGTTTGGGTGATACGAGAAAGAACAACAACTACCACGAGGTGGAGTCAAACCGTTTTTTTTTTTTTTTTTACTTGTGTAGCCTATTGACTAAGGCTCGTACAATTAAAGTGGAGAAGTGGAATGTTTGGGTTTTGAATCCGACTCTCTATATAATATACAATATCCCTATTGAACTAAGTTCACGGGACGACGGTCGAGTATAACTTTTAATAACATGTGAGTTTGAGCTCTGTCTCCGGTGCATGATCTGTATAGGTCTCCCACCGTTAGAGACCTTTTTTTTTTTTTTTTGAAAGTGAATAGGAGCCAGCCGTTGGATTATAGCATATACTGACAACACCTAATATTTTTTTCATTTCATTCCTTTTTCCCTATTGTCTCCTCTTATTCTTGATAAGGAGCCTTCTTCCTCACCAACAACTCAGATGTGCATGATTCAAGCTCATCACTACGTTTTTGGGTGAGCATTTAAAGATTAAATTTAACATCATAAAATAATGATTTTTCCAGAATTTAATTTTGGATTTAAAGTGAGAATTAATAATATATTAATACATTTTAATCAGCAAAAAATATCCCCATAAAATTAGGTCTAGAAGCTTCAAACACAATCATCAATGGCTGCCACTCATGGAGATATATTTTTTTCCATATGTGCACAAATAATTAGTCCTCATTTGTTTTTATGAATGGTAGCTCTGAGTATCTGAAATCACTTCTTTTTAATGTCAAGTAGCAGCACATAATCACTCCACCTAAACACAACCATCCACTTCATATCTTTCTTCCCCAAACCACTTCTTCTTCCTTTTTCACTTCCACTCAAATTCTTCAATTGGGGTTTTCCCTTCTTGGCTTTCTGTCTTCATCTGTTTTCAATGCAAGTGAGCTCTCTGTGAAAATTATGGGGCCAAAGAATTTAGCAGTCACTGATGCTATTTCCAGCAAGGAAGACGGTTTGATGGATGGTGAGTGGCGGTGATGTGAGAAACCCAGAGTGACCTGGTGAATGAGAGTAGTTTGGGAAGGATACTGTACAACCAATTGTAGCTTGTAGTAATTTTATGGGGGTGTGTTCTTGATTGCAGATGTAATATTTCTCTTAAGTGTATATAAAAGTGTGAATCCTGTTATTGCTTTGTTCTTTGTTGGATGTCAAAGATTTGTTCTTTTATCTTTAATTTATTTATGAAAGTGTGAATCCTTCTTTAAGTTCATCCCATGTCTTGGCACTAATTTTTCCGACACATGCACAATTAGTTTAATATAATGTTAGATTGAACTAGAACAGTGAAGGCCAATATTGGATTTTACATGACCGGTGAATCTGCAGTGAATATTATTGATATTGTGGAGGAAAAAAACAGAGTTGAAGAATGAGATTGGAAGGGGTGAATGAAAAGTAATCTGAGAGGGATCGGAATGGAAGGACCGATGTTGTGGTTGTCTCATATAACTCAACAAATTAAAATAATCAAGTGTATTTTGCTTATAGTATAATCTAGTACTGTGCTTATGAATCTAATGGTTTTAAAAGGTCATGCACCGGTACGAGACCTATTAAGGTCTCTCACCCTAGACGGAGCCGTGAGTTTGGTCACTCTTGTGTTTGGTCTTGTTTGTTCCACGATACTTTGTTCTTCTGCTCTATTATTTGTCCTTCTTAAAACAAAATTTTATTTCTGAATAATGCTAAGAACACGTCCCAACACACTATCCAAAAGAGTGTGTTGATGTGTGTTAAAGAGACGTGATTTTAAACTAACTAATTGTACTCGAATAGTTAATGAACTCTTTTATGATGAATTATTCTAAAAAAATCGAGTTGTGCTAGATTTTGATTATTTACTTTCTTGCTAAACTTCAAATTATTATGATACATTTCTCTTAAAAAAAACTTCGAATCTAACACTTAATATTAGTGGTTGTTAGAACTTGTGTTGGGGGTCTGCTGTAATAACTTGATCAAGAAGATTATGAAGATGAATATGATGAAGTGTGCACATAAATTCCAAAGATTGTTGTATATCTTGGTTGTTTGGAAGATACTGTTGCACTTGAAACCTGAAAAGTTTAATGACTATGCATGTAAAACTCAAAGCACATGAGGTTGTCACACCAACTTTTAAGTTCGATTCGCCACCACCAATAACTGTATATTGGATGCAATAGGAATGACCAACGAATCCCCTTCATGATACTATGAGTTCCTTGATGTATTGCACAACCACACCAAGTGTATCTCCTAACAATATTTTACATATTTATGGTTCTAGCAATCCACTTATGCATTAGAGAATTAATGGATGCTTTAGAATAAGAGAATGATGCATAATTATGTTGTTAATGTAACAAATTTCTGTCCAAATTGTCTCCAAATTAATGTCCAAATGTCAAGCATTTATAGTGCATCATATGACCTTTCACATGAGAGAAAACACTCATTTGACCTAAATCAAATGTTATGGTTCATTAAACACATTTTGTCAAAGGTTATGATCACGTACACTTGAATCAATGCTAAGGTTCATTAAGCACCAATTTGCCAAAGGTTACAATCATATGCACTTGAATCAATGTTATGGTTCATTAAGCACATTTTTGTCAAAGGTTATAACTATATACACTTGAATCAATGTCATGGTTACTTATCTATCAATAAATAATAATGTTTCAATATATACGAATGGTTCCATAAAGAGTTACAACTCTTGGTGAAGAGTTACAACTTTTGGTTTTAAAGTGATTTCATTATTTTGGCAATCACCAACAGTGGGGTGGGAGGGGGTATTTTTTAAGAAGAAATTTTAGATTGCCATGGGCTAAAAGGGGTCCGGGAAACTATACTAGACCCAAAATAAATAAAGTTAGGACTGTAACATTTTCAAAAACGCCCTCGAGTTTTTGGATTATAAAATCTGAATTCGGATTTTATCATTCGAAATATCGTTATGTATAATCAGAATCTCTTCTATTTCAGCAGCTTTGAATTTTACTTTTAAAAACAACAAAAAAAACAAAGTAAAAAAATGCTAATAACCTATCAAATAAAATCATAAAAATATAAAAATACCACCAAAAAATTCTAAAAATCTAAATAAAACTAATGCAAATTTTTTCGGATTTTTCTCATAATATGAAAAATAAAAAATAGGTCTAAACGATGGAATTTTAAATTTTGAGGGGCGGAATCTCGTAAGTAGTTCCTTCTACGGGAATCTTGATCCTTGATTTTATTTTTTTTATTTTCTGGAGAAGTTTCAAAACAATCTATTAGGAAGGTTTGATAGTCAGAACAACAATTTTTTTAAAAAAAAAAACCTAGGAAAATTGCTTTTCTAACTTACAAAACATCATATTGACACATGGAAATTTCCAAAAAAAAACCCAGCGATAGTTAACTATCGTTGATAAAACCGACATCATTAACTGCCGCTGTGTTCGTTACATATTCAAGTTAGTAGCCAGAATCTAGTCATTTTCATCACTCACTCTCTCTCAAAATTTCAATTTTCTTTCACTCTCTCTAAAAAAAACTCTATCAAATCATCCAAAAAATTTTCACTAAATCACAAGTAAGTAATCACTTAGGCTATTGTCATAATTTTTAATTAGTATATATGTTTATAATTTTAGTTGTAGTTCAATTTTTAGTTTTTTATTTATTTATTTCAATAGATTTATGGCGTAGATCTGAAATGTTATTAACAAATATTATGAATATTTGTTATAATGAAGTTATATTGCTTAAGTTTATAATTTTTTTCGAATTAGTTTGATTTTTTTAGTTTTTGATTTTTTTTAATAGATTTATGTCGTAGATCTGAAATGTTATTAACAAATATTATGAATATTCGTTATAATGGAGTTGTATTGCTTAAATTTATAATTTTTTTTCGAATTTTATACATTTTTTAGGGTTATTTTATGATTTTTAGGGTTTATGTATAATTTACACTCCAAGTGTTTGATGAAATGTTTGAATGAATTTTTCATTAATTGTTTTTAATTTCTTATTGTGTAGATTTGAAACAATGACCGAGTGGATCGACGTTCATGTAGAATTCAACAGCAGAGAACCTCGGAGGTTGAAGGTTTGGTGCCTTGGTGTAACGTTAGGAGGACTCAAGGATCAACTGAATGAATTCAACTAAGGAGTCAACCCCAGAGACACAAGGAAGGTGACATACGTTCGGTATAAACGTCTAACACTCGACGAGGGGAGAGTATCATTCACTTGAGTGGAATTAACGAACGACGAAAACGTGAATAACATGTTTTGGGAGCACAACATGTTCCAGTGGATCGATATGCGTGTAACTTCGCTGAGATCAACTAAAGATATCATCCAAAGTTTGATTCCGCCAGAAGATCGTGATTAGGTAGGGAATGCACCTTCCAACTACAACAACTGTCTTCCTTTGAATGAGGTAATTCAAACTTGTCAAACGGCAGTTCTCAAGCATCCGTTCGACATTCCCATTGTTCCTTTCAAAATATTAAATTTTTGTTAGGTTGGTTTAGATGACGGTATTGAAGTGTCAAGGAATTTAATCAAAACCAATCCTAACAAAAATTTTATCTTTTGAATGGAACAATGGGAATGCCGGATGGATGCTGGAGTCCTGCTATTTGGCAAGTTTGAATTTACCTCATTCAAAGGTAAGATAATTATTGTAGTTGGAAGGTGCATTTCCGAACGTAATGTAATGTAATGATAGGACATATTTAGGAACTTTATGTAATGTAACTTTTATTGGAATTTATTCAATACGTAACTTTTAATCGAAATTATTCAAAACACGATTTTTATTCAAAATTATTTAAAAGACGATTTTATTCAAAACACCATAATGTCAAACAAATTGCGCGCGAGACATATAAAAAAACATAAAAAAAATCTAAAACAATTAGGCATTAGAAGCCATTACATCGATTCATCTTCCTCGTTACACAAGTCAATCGGGTTGTCCGTTACAGAATTGGCTTGGAATGCAATGCAATATGATTCAAAACACTTACTTGATTATGTGCTTAAAATTGGCTTTGAATGACTTATGCTTGGTGAAAATCGCACCTAAGAAATCCAAAAACGCAACAATGGAGTTTTGGAAACTCCTATGTTTGTTCTGTTCTTATAAACAGATCAACGGTAGTTAACTACCGCTGAGACCAGCGGCAGTTAACTGCTACCAAATTGCTAAGTGGTAGTTAACTACCACTAGAGGTTTTGTTTAGTAATTTTCAAAACGTAGATGAGATAATTACATGGGCCAACTAGCCCAAATTGGGACAGCCCATTATGTCTGTTCCTCTCTCTCTCTCTCTCTCTCTCGACAGTGTCTGGTTCGTTTTTTTTCTTCTTCCTTTTCTTTAATTTCTTCTTCGTTATTCTTGAGACTGGTTGCTTAACTAATAAAATTCATGTTTTGGTCCCTCACGTTTGCCTCCGTTGGTCAAATAAATCCCTTGGTGTTAAGTTTAACCCTAAATGTCTATGGTAGACCAACTTTAAGGGTGGTCCACCATAGACCTTATCAATTTTCTTAATTTTAACCATTTGATTTTTTTTAAAGAAAGAGGACCGTTGGATCGTTATTTTTTTAGGGAAGGTGTTGGATCGTTCTTTGTCATCATCATTCATCACCTATTATCTCACTCTCTCTCATTCAATATTTATCATCTTCAAACATAAACCCAGAATTTTTTTACTTAAAAAAAATCAATAAAATTAATAAACAAATAAAAATTTATCTCTTTCTTCCCTCAACTCTCTTCCTCCTCTGTAACCAAAAATAAAACTCTCTTCCTCCTCCGCCATGTTGCCGCTGTTTCCTCTTCCGATTTCGACTAGTATGAGTTCAAATCTAAACACTACAACCGCTTAGATCCACCACACCACATCATTGTTGCCTCCGTATTTGTGGTCGTTCACCACCACACCACAACCGTTCAGATCTGACCACATAATCAACCACCATTACGCCTCCGGTGAGTGTTTGTAAGAGAGGGAAAGGAAGACGCTGCCGTTTAGATCCAACGGCGGTGGAGAGAACACAAGTGAAATAGAGAACGTAATGTCTGTGGTGGTTGGTGGTGCGACAGTATGGTGATGAGATTGGTGTGGTGGTGAGAATGCTGCATCCAATCCCAATTTCGGGAGAAGAAAGAGGAAATGAAAGAGAATGAAGTGGTTGTGAATCTGATGAGTGAAGGGAAGATGTTATGTCTTCTTTGAAGTTGCTGATGTTGGTGAAGTTAACAGTGGTGTTTGGAGTGAGATGGAAAAGAGAAGAAAAATTAAAAGAGAATAAACGGTTTGATTAGATATATTAAAAATTGTGGATTTTTTAATTTGAGTTTGATAGATATATTAATTTGAGTGATGATAGTGTTTAAAATTTTTTTTTTTTTTTGAAGCAACAGTGTTTAAAATTCTGGATATTGAAAATTTTGGATTTTTTTTAATTTGAGATATATTAAAATCGAATTCCGTTGTTGATGTTTTTTGTTGTTGATAGTTGTGGTTGTTGTTTTTGGAATTTTTTATGGGTTTTTTTATGAATGTTATTGAAGATTATGAGGATGATGAAGAAGAAAGTAGTTTGGTTTGGTTTGTGGTGAATTTGATAAATTCTAGGTTTTTTCTTAATTTTTTTTTATGAATGTTCTTGAAGATTGTATGAAGAAGTTGGGGAAGAAGATGAAGAAATGAAAAAAACAATTAAGTGTTGATGATTCACCGAAAGATACAATAGACTTGCTCACTTGCATGATCCAACGGTCTTCTCTCTTAAAAAAAGACCAAAGGGTTAAAATTGAAAAATTAACTAGGTCTATGGTGGACTATCTATAATATTGGTTCACAGTAGAAATTTGAGGTTAAAGTTGGCAGAAAGGATTTATTTGACCAACGGAGACAAACGTGAGGGACCAAAACATGAGTTTTATTAGTTATGGGACCAAAATGAAAACTTGAAATTAATTAGAGGACCAAAATATGAGTTTTATTAGTTAAGCAACCAAAACAAGTAACTTTTTTATTAAAAGTTGTGTAATTATTACTTAATCAAAAGTCAAAACTTATATTTTCAAGACAAATTTTCTATTTATAGATTCCTTAACCATTGCCCTAAGGACATTTGCTAGCAAGACCTATTAAATTAAAAGTTATTTTATTATATTTTGGGGCTTTTAATAATTTTGTTATTTCGTAATTTTTTTGCAGCAGCTGAATCTCACAGAGCGCAAATGGGTAACTCAAATCATCTCATTTTTTATAGTGGTTAATATGCACTTAATCCATATGCACATAAGTTAGTTATGCTTTTTATATTGATTTAGCCTATTATTTCTTTCCCTATTATTATATCCTATACCGGTCTTCTATTCTGTTTGTTGCTACTGTTGTGCCTTATCTTTTAAGCCTTTCCTTTTTTAACTTTCAACCATGTTAAAATTACATCACTCTTTCATTTTTATTTGATCAAAACATTAAACAGAATTTGCTAAGGAGCATTGTTTAAATACAAGCAAAAGTGAAGTTGCTAAGAAGCAGAAAGTACGAAGCACAAGGAGAAAGTTTCGTCTGAATAATGTTCGTCATGCAAGAAACAAGAACGAAGTTGCCACAGAGTGAGAGAAACAGTTTCTTGCTAATAATAAAAAAAGAGCAAGTAAGTTTTACTCAATGCTGTAATGGTGTATTGATATGTTCTTTGCAGTTAAATTAATTTGGGTTAACATGTACTTCGTCCATCTGTTATGATTTACATTTTGACTTTAAATTACGTGAAGATACAATTATTTTTGCTTTCCTTTTTTTATGAAAATGCAAGTTCTTGATTGAGTGTTAATATGCACATGTGTTTATCTTGCCATTGTTGCCAGGCTTGGGAAATTCAGCCCATTTCATTCTATTTTTTCCTATGCATGTCTTCTATTTTTCTGTGGCTGTTGTCCGTTGCCTTTTTTCTTCTTCTTTTCTTTTTAACAGTTTCAGCCATATTAAAATAACCTCACCCTTCATTTCTTAATTGATCAAAACATTAAACAGAATTTGCTAAGAAGCTTCGTGCAAGTTACAACAAAAGGGTAGCTGCTAAGAAGCAAGAATTCTTGGACCGAAAGTTTCCTCTTTTGATGTTCACGGACCAAAAGGGACTAGTTCAGAGCTATAATACTATATATAAAAAGAATGGCGATTGTGTTACTATTCCCTATGTGTTTGATTGTGACACCTTGCGTATTGTTAAGGCAAGTTCTTCTGGAAATCTTAACTAAGTTTATGTGGCCTTAAGCATTGCTTTTTAAATAAGTTTCAGAAATTTAGTTTCTTTGTGCATATTTGAATTCCTTAAATATCAATTTCTAAACCAACAGGAGGGCTATCTC
>Ga0315914_1008891_pt1 | contig 13159 bp, 9 predicted proteins | sample MpolenodulesMG_FD_203920 | JGI IMG/M metagenome (GOLD analysis project Ga0315914, IMG submission 203920) | Medicago polymorpha root nodule microbial communities from Los Angeles, California, United States - elongated nodules | ecosystem: Host-associated > Plants > Roots > Nodule | place: USA...
ACAGTTTGAAAAAAAATACAACAAAGATTCTAATTAAAATCTGTGTATTATATGCCAATAAAAAAAATTGAAAAAAAAAATTAAAATAAAAGGCGCGCGTGCAAGAGAACTTTTTCTTAGACATTGAGGGTATTTTTGTGATTTTGCCAAATTGCATATCCATTTCATAGTTTCGGTGCAGTTTAGGAGAGAAAGCTTTTTGACGTGGGACCCACCTAATTAGACCTTCACACCCACTCTGACAGACAAACCAAACAATGGAAGCCCATATTCCGATAAACTTTTCATCCATTATACTTTCCATCTACTCACTTTCATTGGAACCAAAGAATACCTAAAAGTCACTCGTTATATATCATCATTATTGTATAAGTGTTGAATTAAAGAAAATATGGAGTTGTGAGATCTGTGTTACGGTCCGTGAGAGAAGAGGCCACAATTACAGATGATATATACAAATAATGTATAAAAAAAATTAAAATGATGGTATACGTGAAAAAAAAATGGTGGTTAAAAAAAATACAACAAAGATTTTAATTAAAATCTATGTATTGTATGCTCATAAAAAGATTTGAATATTTCTAGATTGTTGAACTGGAAAAGCAAATTTCTCTCGTTTGGTGGTTGCCTGATCCTCCTAAAATCTATCCTATCATCTCTTCCGGTTTATTTTCTTTCCTTCTTCAAGGCCCCCACAGGTATAATTTCTTCTATCGAATCTTTATTTAAAATTTTTTTTTGGGGGGAAGTGAGGATTATAGAAAAATTGCGTGGGTTGATTGGGATTTTGTATGTTTACCGAAGGAGGTGAGAGGTTTAGGTGTCAGAAGATTAAGAGAATTTAATATTGCTTTGCTTGGTAAGTGGTGTTGGCGTATGTTGGTTGATAGGGAGGGTTTATGGTATCGAGTCTTAAAGGCTAGGTACGGGAAGGAGGGTGGGAGGTTGAAGGATGGGGATAGGGAGAGTTCAGTGTGGTGGCGGATGATGACTGGCATTCGTCAGGGTGTCGGTTTAGGTGTAGGGGACTGGTTTGGTGATAATGTGCGTAGAGTGGTAGGCGATGGTGATAGGACTTTCTTTTGGACTGATAATTGGGTGGGAGGAGTGCCCTTAAGGGTGCAATTCCCTCGATTATTTGATTTAGCCGTTGACAAGTGGGTGACGGTGAAGGAGATGGAGAATAGGGGTTGGATGGACGGGGGCGGTGCCTGGGAGTGGAGGAGGTGCCTTTTGGCTTGGGAGGAGGAGTCTGTTACAAATTGTTCTTTCTTGCTGCATGATATTGTTTTGCAGGACAGTGCTCCAGACAGATGCAGTGGTTACTTGATACCGTTGCCGGTTACTCCGTCAAGGGGACATATCAGTATATTACAACATCTGTTAACTCCCTAGAACGGGGTATGTTCGACGCTGTGTGGCAAAGGCAAGTCCCTCTTAAGGTCTCTATGTTTACTTGGAGGCTCCTTCGTCAACGACTTCCAACTCGAGATAACCTTCTTCGTAAGGGAATTATTCGTCAGGATGGCACTTCTTGCATTGGGGGGTGCGGTTTTTCTGAGACTGCGGCTCATCTCATTCTTCAATGTGACGTCTTCGGTTCAGTGTGGTACTATGTTTATCAGTGGGTAGGCATTTCTTTTATTGCTCCAGCTACAGTTGGTGACCACTTTCAGCACTTTGGTCAGTTGGCAGGTTTGTCGAGGTCTACTCATTCTTTTCTGACAGTAATCTGCATGCTTGTGTTTGGGTTATATGGAAGGAAAGAAATAACAGGATTTTTCAGCAAAAGTTATTGACTTCGGATCGGTTAGCAGAAAGGGTCAAGATTATGTCTTTTAAGTGGCTGAAGGCAAATATGCCCAACTTTGTCTTCAGTTATAATGACTGGGGACAACATCCTTTATTATGCATGGGTGTGCTGGTGTAGTTTTTTGTCTATTTTCTTCTGTTATTTGTTTTACCTTTTGAATTAAGACTGTACTAAACTTTGTTTCTGTTGGGTGTTCTCTTTTGCACATCTTGTGCGAGATGAATCACATATGGTAATTTAATATATTCCATTTTGGCTTGTTCAAAAAAAGAAAGAAAAAAGATTTGAAACTGAAATAAATTAAAATAAAAAGCACACTTGCAGTAGATCTTTTGCTTAGACATTGAGGGTATTTTTGTGAGTTCACCAAACTGCATATCCATTTCACTGTTTCCATGCAGTTTAGGAACGAAAGCTTTTTGATGTGAGACCCACCTAATTGGACCTTTCCATCCTCTCTAAGAGACAAACCAAACAATGGAAGCCCATATTCCCATAAACTTTTCATCCAGCATTCTACTTTTCATCCACTCACTTTCATTGGAACCAAACAATACCTAAAAGTCACTCGTTGTATAACATCATTATTGTATAAGTGTTGAATTAAAGAAAAAATGGAGGTGTGAGGTTTATGCTACCGTCCATGAGAGAAGAAGCCCATTTACAGATGTGGAAAAGCCACGAAGGTAGAGAGAATGGTGGTGGTGGAAGATGATGTGGGAAAAATTTAGTGTTGAGAGACCATGATAAAACTGTGTTCCCTATTTAATAAATGGTCAAAAACTAAGTTTCCCATGGTGGGAAAAAACTAGCCTTTCCCAGGCTAAACGGCACCCAAAAGCTCATGTTTTCCATGTGGGGACGAAGTCAAAACCGTAATGGCTTTTGAATCCATCTCAAATAGGGGTCACTTAAATCCACTACTTTATGGGTCATAACAAGAGGTCTTCCTTTGAGATTCACTCTCGATATGGTTATATCCTCTACTTATCGTGTCATATCCTACATTCCTCGAAGTGGTTATTGGCGTTGAGAGCAGAGAACACGAGTAATGTGTCATTGTCCAGTCTCATTCTATCTTCGACTCAGTTTTGAGCCTCTCACGACATGTGTTTTGAGTCAGTGGTCTTAAGCAGGAATCACCTCCCTCGTTCGTATGTTATATCATCACCTATCCTTCACTCTACTAACAGGATTCTTCATTTGATTGTTTAATCTCCTATTTTCCAAACTCGACAAACAAAATAATTATTTTTAGGTGTAAACACATCTTATCATATCTTATCTTAATCTTAATAATACAAATGCAATGAAGTGATGCACCCAAACCCTAGCAAAACCCTAGGTTTGCCCTAATTTTTTTTACTAAAATGCCCTTCTCAGGCACCAATATGCATAGCTTTTTAAATGGCAAAATTACAATTTTACCCTTCAACCAAGATGAATATATTAAGATGATCGCATGGAACATATTATCTCTCATAACATAACTTCTTCTCACTCTGTTTCTCCTTTCATGACTAGAGCTACTTATATATCCCTCATAACCGGAACTTATTCTTCCTCTTCTCAAAACTCATTTTTAATATTCCCTTCACAAAAACAAGTGAAAGAAAGGGAGTTCAAAAACACTTTAGCCTTAAGGTTCATTTATGGGTTTGAGGAAGAAAAAAAATTGTGGTTTACAGCAAGTGAAAGAAAATTACTTCTAAGAGAAAAATAACTTAAAAACTTGTCTAGTAAAATATAATATCAATAACATTTTGCTATTTTTTTCAGTTGGAATCAAACTTCGTACCCTTACAATTTACAATAGTTACACCTTTTGTACATCAACCACTTCCATTAGATTCAACTCTAGTTTTTGCCATTTATTTCAAATGAACCACCAAACACAAACAAAGCTATAACACAACTATATAATTGATACTTTTATTTTTCAATAAATACATAATTGACACTCTTAAAACATCTATTGCCACATATCTCAAACCACAAGACACAATTGATTGTAACTGCTACAAATAAGCTACTCATCATTTGTAGTATTTATTGGCACCCCTCACAAATAAGCGAACCAGGAGAAAAGTAAAAACAATTATAACTATAGAAGCAAAAACCATAATAGCAATACCAAACACATTCCCAGGAAGAGAACTCCAAATGGAATTTGGTGTGACCATGTTTGCAGCAAACATGTAAGTAAGAGATAAGGTTGTGAGTGTGATACACATTCCTGTTGATAAAAGCCATATTGTAAACCCACGGTTGATAGGAATTCCACTAACAAGCACAAGAATAACACTAAGTGATGCAATGAAACAAATAGTATTGCATATCAAAAATCTTAAATAGTCTTCATGAGATCTATTTGCCAAGATAGCTTCTCCTACACATATTAATCTTTTGTTGCGAGTCATACAATCGGTAGGATCACTAAGACTAGCTTGAAGAACACCACCAGGTGGATTAGTGGCAAGTGAAAATGTCATAGTTGCGATTATGGAAGCTGTTAAACTTATGCTACCTTTCATATCTTTTAACCATTCACCTTTATTTTTGTAGTCAAACCACTTTGCTGCACGCTCTAAGAACTCCCTAAAACAAGGCTTGGGATGATTTTCTTGATTAATACTCATTTTGTTGATTTGATTATTGATGATCAATTGTAATTATCTAACCTTGTTTGATTACTAGTTACAATTAACATATATATATAGATGATTTTGGTTTGTAGATAAGAGTTGATGCAAATTATTTCAAGATCCTTTTGGAATTATATGGCAATTATATGACTAATAATTTGACAATTATTAGTCCATTAGTTTTTACTGTATGCACGTGGTCTTCGACTTGTATTAATATAAATATATAATCATGGCATTTTCATTTTATTATATATTTTGTTTTTTTTTCCTTTTTTGTCAAGTAACTTGGTGGCCTAGAGTTCCCCTTTTTCAAGGCGAATAAATAGGGTGTCTTGGGTTCGAACCCCGGCCTCTGCACATAACAATGCATGTACCTGCATATTTTTTTTTCTGTTATATATAGAAAAAGATAATATGATGAGAAATAATAATAATAATAATAATAATAATAATAATAATAATAATAATAATAATAATAATAATAATAATAATAATAATAATAATAATAATAAAGTTAGTAATATAAACTTATGTTTGCGTACTTCAATTGAAAACTTCTATATGATACCCCGATAAATTAAAGTGTTTTGTGTTCATTCAAAACAAAGTTATGGTACAGTTGTATTTTAAATCTATAATTAACAGTATTAAAACTTTGAAGGCTATTTTAATTCTTTTTGAAATTATATCCTATAATAAAATTTTCACAAGAGTTTACTTGCTAGAGTTAATGTTATTGATTCTTGGTTGGCGGAAGCGGTTGCTATGATGAATTGTAAAATTGCTCAGATCCCTTTTGTTTATCTTGGTTTGCCTATTGGAGAGGACCCTCGTCGGTTAGTTTTTTGCTCCCATTGAATAAAAGTATTCTTAAAGGATTGTCGGGTTGGAAAAGCAAAAATTTTTCCATAGGTGGTGGGATGGTGCTCCTAAAATCTGTCTTGCAGTCGCTTCTAGATTATTTTCTTTCCTTTTCAAGCCTCCCATGCATATGTATTATTTATTACCTTGAATCTCTTTTTAAGTCCTTTTTATGTGTGAGTGTGTGGGGTTCGGTTGAGGAAACTCAAAAATTCGTTGGAATAAAATTTGCACTATGAAGGAATTTAATTTGACGTCTGTGTGGTGGAAGGATATTTGCCTGAAGGAGTGGGAGGTGGTGAAGAGAGTTGGTTTAAGGAGAAGTGGTGTGCAATGTAAGTAATGGGGAGGGTACTTCTTTTTGAAGTGACCCTTGCTTGGATGGACATATTTTAAAGGATATGTTTAGGTGTATGTTTAATCTTTGTGTTGACCGCAATAAATCAATAGAGGAGATATGCATGCAAGGTTGGGGAGTTGATGGGTAATGGTGGGGTTGGAGACAACGACTCTTTACATGGAAGGAGATTCATTTAGAAGAATGTGTTTTGTTCTTAAATGATATTCTTTTGCAAGATAAGGTGGATGCAAATGGATTTGGCCCCTAATCCGGGTGATGGTCATTCGATCAAAGGAGCTCATCAGGTTTTTACTCAATAAGATCATTCAAGCATTGATACCTATTCTCACACAATTTGGAACAAATTAGTACCCGTGAAAGTTTCTTTATTTGCTTAGGGAATAAAATGATCTCAACAAAAGATAATTTATTTCCTTGTGCAGTGGTTCTTTATGTGCAAGGTCGTGGCAAAGATTAGTCAATTAATCATCTTTTTTTTTTGTGATTTTTTTGGTAGAGTTTGGAATCTAGTTCTTATGTGGATTCGAATTTATTTTGCTCATTCTGCTGACAAAGGTGATCATCTATCTGGATTATTTGGAAAAAACTTAACACTAAAATTTTCTGTAACAAAGAGTTGACTTTGAAGATTCTGGAAACAAATACTTTGATTAATTTTTATTTTTGGTGGATAAATCCTTTCGCTTGTTTGGGGTTTACCCCTATGTAATTTGCTTTTTGTACTTTGCTTATAGTATCTTTTAGGGGAAAACCCGTTGATTTGTCAAGACCAACTATGTACATGTTTCGATGTGCGTTTTCGACCTCAAACACGAGTTTAAATATTCAAACGCTATTTCACCATTTTTTAAGATGTTTGGGTAACTGCAAAACCGCTTCAACCTATCGTGAATCTAGCTCCAAACTCACGTTTCCTCAAAGCCACAAATTGGAGCTTATGCGGCTGTTAAAATCAATTCTACCAAAACCCCAAATTTGTTTCCAGCTTTACCCTTTTTTTCTGCTGTGTTTTCTTCTACGGTTTCGGTTTGTTTCACTGTTGCTTGCTACAGTTCTGTTTCTGAAGGTCAAGGAAGCAAGATCAATATTGTTTCAGGAAAAGGCCCATTCAAAAAAAAATTGTAATAAGCTCATTCGATTATCTCACATATGCTGTTTTCTTTCTTTCTTTTGGCACCCTTTGATTTTTATATTATGTTAAAAATTATACAATTGATAAAAAATTAAAAATGAACTTTTATAAACTGATATCATTTTAAAGTGAATTTATGAATCAATAAAAATGCATTTATGATTTTAGATAAATTGAAATAATTATCTAAAATGAGAATGAGATATTTAGTTTTAAATACAATTAAAAGGATAATTTAGTTATTGTACGTTCAAAATCAATTTTGATTCAAACTATCCAAAAAAACATCAACCTAAAAAAATCACATTTAAGTGAGTGCATTCAAACATAAATCAATTCACATTAAACTCGCTTTTAATCAAAATCAATTCTCTCAAACTTAAATCTATCAAAATCAATTCTCTCGGCCGTAAAACGAAACACATACTACATCTAATTTTTGAACATCTATCATTATCAAGAGGGACCTTTTCCAAACAAGTGGAGTACTATAATCTAATTCTCTTCTGTCCCGTTTAGTAGTAGTATGTAGGATGGAAGGACCTACATAGTGCAAATTCATATGATTGAAGTGAGTGGTTTGGAATCAAAATGCTTCTGACAAAATCCGTGATTTTTTGTAATACACCGTACACTTAATTATTTGGGATAGTGTTTTAGGTTTTGTGGTAGGGAAAAATTATTTTCATTTTTATTTTTCAAGCGGAAAGTTATTTTCTAATAAATTGATTTAAAAAGTACAATAGAAAATAGATGAAATTAGTATTAACTAAAGTGACATTTATTACCATTTTACAGTTTTTTAGTTGGAATTTAAACTTCATTTTGTAAAATTATACGGGAAAATTATTACTAATAAACCACTAACATTCAGTGTTAGATCAAACTATGAGCTATGTACGTAGCATAAGTGCTTATTCAGATAAGTTGTTTCTAAGCAAGATGAAAAATAACAAAACAGAAAGTAAATCTGAGAGAGAAGAGAATAGAGAGAGTTTGCTATGCAATGCCTTTTATAGGCAAGAGTAGCACTTGCTTGTAATACAAGCTATCTAACTAACTAACAAATTTTGTAACAAAATCCAACTAACTTTGCTACATGGCAGTTATGTATTAAAATCTTAACATTCGGTGTGGTATTGTTCTAGTTCCGCTCTTGTTTTAACGTGGAAATGATCATTTTACTTGGCTTGAATATTGCTTATAGTCATTAGTCATGACTGCAATTTTCGTTTCTCTAGTTTGAAGTATTTGTGGTTCTGATCTTTCTGATTTTCTCTATTCAAATTTACATTGTTTCAATTAAGTCTCTTTGTCGTTTCTCTTTTTCGTTTAAAACTTTCAAATTCTCATAATCTATTAAAACTACAGTTTAATTTAATTGAATATTGAAAATATTATTTCAGTCAAAACTCGCCAACTAAGCTATCAAACTGAACTAAAAATAAATAATTTCAAATTATCTTCTATTGAAACCTAAACCCCACGTCACATTCAACAAAAAACAAAATCAGTTTTTACTTTTAAATTTAATAAAATGAATAATCTTTTTTAAGATATTTAAATTGAGCTACGAAATTGGAAAACATCTAATTCTACTCTAACCCACTTAATTGTAACAAAGCCTGTGTCCACATAATTATATTGCCAATGTACATGAACTACATAGTGATAATAGATGGATTGATGTTGGTTTTGCTGAACAAGACAGTGTCTTCGATTTTGTGGTATAGTAAATGAGTACAAGACAATACATAAATGTACATGACAATTTTTTATACTCCATTGTATTTAAAGGTTGATGCACAAGACAAATAATTTATATGGCATCTTATTTGATTTTTTTTTTTATTTAAAATTTGGTATTTGATCTAAGGACCCCATTAAAGTTAGAGCATATCTTTCCATACAGGAATATGTGATATAGAGAGGGCGAGAGAGGAGGGGATAGGGAGAGAAATATGAGGTATATAGTAGACGTATAAAAGAACCCACATCAAAGATGTTTTAAGGAAAGAGACACAAGGGACCACAACTTCAACTCTTTCACGTAAACCTAGAAAACAAGAGTGACAGACCATACAAAGGACGAAGACATTAACACCATGTTTTCAAAAAGAATCTCATTTTGGCTATCATTGGCTTTTGAAGTATTGGTGCCTCAAGTGTATTTTAGATAAGAGATAACGATTAAAATAAATCAATTATATGAATGAGAGAGAGAGAGAGATGAACAAATGCATTATATCAGATTCTTACAGGGAGGTGATCAAGATCAACATGAAAGGAAAAGTATTGCAGGTTACTTGTTTATGATTGGTGAAGCTTCAATCTCATGGATTTCAAAGAAGCAACAAGCAATATGGATTGAAATGTTGCTTGAAGAATTGAAGTTTACTGAATAGTCAGCAATTGATTTAGAAAATTATCGATTAACCATGGAAGAAGCAAGCATGTTGAGAGGAAATTTCACTTCCTAAGAGATCAAGTTAACAAACATAGTTTGGAACTTTATTATTGCAAAACTGAACTGCAAGTGGCAAACATTCAAACAAAACCCTTGAAGAAGGCAAGGTTTGATGATTTGAATAAACTCGTAGCAATGGAATGTTTAGCAATCATGAATTAGGAGGTCTGAAGTGTTGCAATTCATGATTAGATATTGATTACTTGTTGAACAAGTTATCTATGTTGTTAACTAACTTTCTAGTTTGTTATGAAAGTTAGTCGATTAGTATAGTTAGTATTGGTAGTTATGGTAGTTTCATGACTTGTTGAACAAGTTATTATGGTAGTTAGAGATTGAAATGACTATGTATATCAGCATTGATCCATTCATCAATAATATGCATTCCCTTCAACAGAAATTATAATGGTGCTATAATTAAAGACAAGGAAATTTTTTTATTGAAAACAACAATTATTTATTATAAAATGATCTATGTATACAATACACAATTATTTTGACTTCTTACGATATGCAAGTTTGCACATCATTGGTGCATGCTTGCCAATACATAACATCAAAAAGCTAGGAACTTTCTGCCAATATTAATTAACACATGGAATTGAACTTTAAACCCTTCAATAATCCGACATATTACACACTAACCACTTGCGTTACAGTACCAGAACTCTGGTTTCTGCCACTTATTCCACCATATCAAATGAGGTATCCAAACACAAACAAAAGTATTGCTCCAGTCTTAATTATAAGATACCATTTACTTTTTAGATTTATTCAATAAATAATACATTTAGTCTATATTAAGAACTAGATACATTATTTACTGAGTAAACCTAAAAAGTAACTTTCTCTTATAGTTGAAACCGAAGGGAGTATTATAAGACAACTACGAGCGACCTTTTTTGCAACAACTCAAACAGGCGCAAAGCATGCGAATGATATAAACAATTACAACTATGACAACCCAAACAATAAGAGCTTTACCGAACCCAGACCCAGGAGAATTCCAAAGGGCGTTTGGAGTGACCAAGTTTGCAGCAAACAAGTAGGTAAGAGCAAGGGTTGAGAGTATGATAGTCATGCCTATTGATAAAACCCATATTGAAAATTTATTGTTGATAGGAATTCCACTAACAAGCAAGAGAAGAACACTAAGTGATGCAATGAAACAAGTTGTATTGAATATCAAAAATTTTAAATAGTAGTCATCAAAAAAAGTAGCTAAGATAGCTTCTCCGACGCATATTGTGTGATTTATTGGGGGATTCATTGTGGAATTTATTGTGGAACATTGGTTGATATCACCAAGACTAACTTGCACAACGCCACCAGGTGGATTAGTGGCAAGTGAAAATGTCATAGTTGCGATTATGGAAACTGTTAAACTTATGCTACCTTTCATATCTTCTATCCATTTATCTCTCGAATGATGTTGTTGGTGAATACTCATTTTATCTATTTGATTGTGGATGATCAATAGCAATTGTCTAACTTTTTTGAATGTTAGGTTGAGTGTTGTAGGTAAAAGCTTAATTATTGCACTATATATAGGCAACTTTTGTTTGTAGATTCCTAAGAGTTTGTGGAAATTGTGTTTCATAGATTTTGGCATTATATGACAAATTGACAATAACTACTCTATTAAAAAAGTTATAATTAAACGGCATGTTTTTTATTATACAGCAGGCATGTTCTGTCACAATCCGGTCACTATTATATAGTCTTTATCTATGAAGTCCATGTTAGAACAGTCATATTATGTATTAAATTATCTTCTATCATTATCAAAAGGAACCTTTTCCAAACAAGTTACTATAATCTAATTATCCTCTGTCCCACTATGGGATGGACAGACCTGCATACTGCAGAATGATTGAATTGGGATAGAAAAATGATTGTTATAGCAATTACTCTCTCCGTCTTATAATTATTATCTTTTTATTTCTTTTTCTCAAAATAATTGTCACTTTACAATATCAATGTAGTATTTTTTTTCCACTATTATATCTTTATTTATTGAATTTTATCTAACTTAATTACTCCATTAACTATAATTAATAAGAGTGTTTTAGTAAATAAACTAATTTTATCATTGAAATCAACATAATTAATCATTTTCTTAATAATCGTGCACAAACCTTAAACAACCAATATTGTGAGACGAAGGGAGTACAATTAATAATTTCCTTGTGGTTTCACAATATTCGCTCCATCTCTAAATAATAGTCATTTAAAGTATGTGTATAATTTTGAAGGAAATGATTAATTGTGTTGATTTCAATGGTAAAATTAATATTATTTATTATTACACTTATTAATTGTAGTTAGTGAATCAGTCAACTTGAATGAAATTCAATAAATAAAGGTATAATAATGAGAAGAAAAAAAAATAAATGTTGTATTTATATTCTAAAATGATAATTATTTTGAGATTGAGAAAAAATGTTAACAAGACAATTATTTTTTATGATTCCTAGTGAAAAGAAAAAATATACTATCATATAATTTCTAGTTGACTATAATAATTCGTATCACCTTATTATCATACATGAACAAGTTGAGTATATCACTAGCCCCTCATGCATGAACTGATGAACAAGTTGATAATCAATACCAAAATATTGAAAGCAAGTTGAATGGAAAGTGTATTTTTAGCATTTTTTTATTATTATTACAGAAATATGATAATATGATGAGAAATTATAGTAATAAATTGAAAGTTTAACTGTAACTTTGGTTCCTCTAGTTTGAGCTATGTGTGCTTTTACGTATCTGATATGTTGAAGATGTATGAATTTGGCTGAAAAACAAAGAGTGAACCGATAGAGCAACATTTTTCTTGATTTGCACGCTATGATGAGTTTAAATTATATTTTTAGATCTTCATCTTGGTGTCGTGCGACTTTGCCAAAGTCATTGATTGTCTATGATGGATGTTACAAATTTCATTGTTCTCATAATTTGGCGATACTAAGAGAACATGTGTGGAAGGGAAATGATATTAGAGAGAGACGGTGGGTCTTAAGTTTGGTTGGTAGATTAGTAAGAGTTCATGGAAATTGCGTTCATAGATTTTGGCATTACATGACAAATTGACACTTATTAGTCCTTTCAGTTTTTACTGTATGCATTGTACGTGGTCTTCACTCTTCAACTTGTATATCATATATTTTGGCATTACATGACAAATTGACACTTATTGGTCTTCAACTTGTATATCTCTCTCTATATTTTTATTTTTTTTCAGGATCTCTGTATATATATAATCTTGGCATTTTCATTTATTATAGAAATATGATAATATGATGAAAAATTATAATTATAAATTTAGTTTTTTTCCCCTCAATAAATTTAGTTTTTTTTACTCCAAAATAAATTTAGTAATATTCTTTTAAAAAAAAGTAATATAAACTTGATTTTGTGTTTTTGTAATGTCGTTTAACAATGTTTAATCTTTTTTGAGAAATTTGTAGGGCATATAATATAATGGTCGGATCATGCAAGTGTACCAAATCGTTTACCAAGTAATAAAGTGATAAGTAGAGTATCAGAACCAATCCGAACCGACCAAAACCCATAATTTCAAAAAACAAATAAAAGTCATATCGGAAAATGGATAAACGAGATCAGATGGACGGGCAGAAGCGTGGCGTGTAACCCCTAAGTGGGTGACGAATAATAATTAACCCAGTTGTGAGAAACACCACAATGAATCCAGATGGTTGATTGGTGGTTCACTTCAGCAAATGCAGGTACCGTGAAGCTTACCTCTTAACTCATAATTTTTTATAATAGAAGAAAGACCTTCGACACATAAAATATAAAGGTTAGGAGAAAGAGGGCAGCCTTGGCGGAGACCGCATTGAGGTGTAATTGG
>Ga0315914_1008892_pt1 | contig 13156 bp, 10 predicted proteins | sample MpolenodulesMG_FD_203920 | JGI IMG/M metagenome (GOLD analysis project Ga0315914, IMG submission 203920) | Medicago polymorpha root nodule microbial communities from Los Angeles, California, United States - elongated nodules | ecosystem: Host-associated > Plants > Roots > Nodule | place: USA...
GTTTTTGGCAAAACTTATATTATAAGAAGAAAAAAACAATTGTTTTGGCAGTAACACACGTGGTTAAATACTTATGACTTAAAAATTATTTTGCAAGTAATTTGTGAGGAAGTTTTTGATAATTTGTAATCTAAAATCCCTTATGTCATTAGCAGACTTCAGCTTCTTTTGGCGTTGCATTTTAATTAAATTGACATTGCTATATTTTGACCATGCATTATTATTAAATTTATGTCGAGTAGATTATCAACAAATATGTTTTCAAGTATTAGCAACTTGGGTCTCCTTTTTAAGAACACTACAGTTTATATTTATTTATAACATTACTATTGGCAAATATATTTCAGCTAACAGACCCGTGCGGTGCACGGGTCATCTATCTAGTTTGAAATTCAAATTCAAACATATAGAAGGAGGGAAATATTTTTAGGGTTAAGTTGATTAGCAATTAATGACATGTGATTAGAGGGAAAAATTAGGTTAAGTGATTAGCCAGACCTAATAGCTTTAAGAGTAAGTGATACTAGAACTCCGACCCGTGCGCCGCACAGGTCTTATGAGCCAGAATAATTTGATACACAATAAAACGTCACATGAAATCGATCCTTCTTTTTTAAATGAAATCACACTACATTTTTTGAAATTAGACAATGTTCATTCTATTGTTTTATACACTTCCTTCAAAAATACACTAAGCATTTTATTCTAAAGCATAGCAATTAGTCGCATGCTTCTCCAATCCCCTGATAACAATACCTTGGAAAAACTAATATAAAATGATTATATAATTAAAAGGAATTATATAAAATAATTTATTGATATCATTTGCGATCATGTTCTTTCTTTTTGAATAGCAGTTGCGTATGTTCTATCATTCATTGAATAAAAACTATGATTTCAGTAGTTGCACATAAATATATTTTTCGCCTAAATGCATAGATCCCAATGAAAACTCAATAAAAGACATCACAACTAACTTTACGAAGACAACAAAGCTTTAAAAGATGAATTTGACAGAGGCAAAGATTATCACTCATTTACAACATCTTATTATAAACATCTTCTCATCATTTGAAAATACAAAAATCTCTCAATGTTTGAAAAGTGATCTAATCAAGAGTATGAAATTGTTTGAGAAAAAATGGTCAGATAATTAAAACTTTGTCCTTGTCCTTGTCGATACAATGAAGTTTTAACAGTCCTTGTCCCAGTAATCAATAAACGGAAGGACTAATAAATTTTTTGAAACAATTGGTGCAAAATAAATAAAATTAAGAACGAATAAAAGTTCATTGTATACTGTCCAAAAACAGGTTGCTAACTTACAAAAACATGAACCTTAAAACAAACATGGACACCATAGGACTTAAACAAACAAAAATAGCAGCAAATCGGAACTTTCTGCTGCACTAAAACCCTACCAGAAGCAGAAAATTAGCAGCATAGCAGAAAAGTTTGCTGCAACAAAACCAAAAAATAACTCTAAAATAATCTAAAGGCCTGCTCGTGACTAAAGGACGAAACACCAATATGTACAAACAACTGAAAACACACAAACCTACTCCTACCAGCATTCTTGGTTATCTGAAACAGATGACATGAAGCAATAACCTAAAAACCAAACAAAGCCTTCCTGTCAAAAAAAAAAACCAAACAAAGCCTAATTCATAAACCACACTACCTGTCGTCCTGTCACCGAAGATCCTTCATTTGCTAGACAATCTGCCTCTTGGTTTGCTTCCCTCTTCAACATCTTTCATAACCAACACCAGATTTTATAAATTATTAGATTATATTCTCAGTTTCTATGGACTCTCACGAAATTCAAACAATATCAAAAGTCAAAACAGGGATGCATGATTTGGCAAATAATTTAAACCATAAAACAGTAAATTAGCACTGGATAGATTGCATATAAAAGACACCAGGTAGAAGCACCTATATATAGAAAAAAAATTCGCGAACAACTAATTGACCATCTCAATTTGCATGGGTCTATTAAAAAACTCATTGATGAATTCAGGTCACATTTTCCACACTATATTTCCACCTTAAATCTATCATAATAAAATCAAAGTTATAGGATATGAATGCACGGATAAGGGATAACCTGAAAATCCAGAAGAAAATGGGACATAATTCAGTCAAATGGCATGATATGACTTGAATGCACAAAATAGTGAATACGTGGAAGAGAAAAATGTTATACTTGAGAGTGGGGTTTGGAATTTGATACAGATGCTTGATGTATTCAGCTGCTCCAATACACTCAAGCCTGTCAAAATCATATCTAATGAAGCTACTATGTTATGCTTTACCTTCATTTCAACCAATATAAATTTCAAAATTTGAGAAGAAAAAAATATGCAATTTAGCCACAACTCACGAATAGTTTCAAAAGGATCACATATAGTTTCATGCACACAACTCACAAACTATTAAAAGCAACAAAAATCACGCAACTTAGCCATGTACCACTTCAAAAAAATTCTCATGTTCTTATTTTTTGCTAGCACACCAAAATAGTCAAATTATCAAAAATAGATAGAATTAGAAAGAGATAAGAATACACACCTATTATAGAATCTTCCATGCAAGTCACCAAATTATCAAAATTTAAGAGATAAGAATAGACACATATGACAGAAACTCTAAAATGTATAATTAACTTCAAATTTAAAATCTTTCATTCTAAAATGATTTTAGAATTCTTCATAACAATAAACTTAATAAAAAGGACAAAACTATGAAAGAAGGACAAATCTAATAAGTCACATAAGCATCTGCTTGAATGAAAAATTATTCATGTACCGTGCCTAAGGTCAGATCTGTTAAGGGAAAAGACAACTTTTAATCAAATTAAGAGAAAATACATCCTTTGTAATTTTAATCTTCTACCTCTTGCCCTATCAGTCATTAGAGAAAATACATATTTCTCACATGCTTATGGTCAAAGTAACTGTGCAAACATCTAAGAACTTTACACATATTTAATAACTTCATCATCAAGTTTGAAACCATATTTTATATTGAATTGAATTCAACATATGTTGACTAACTGTTATAACATCATACACAGTAATACAACTCTGAGATGAAGAATTCAAGTAATGATAGTTAGTAGTTACCCGCAGAACATGTTCGGTTGATGAGAGGAGGGAGGAAATGAAAAAGGAAACTGATGATGGAGAATGTAACTCTTGTCAATAACAACATTTGCAGATTCCTCTGTTTCAAATTGAACAAAGCCATATCCTTTACTATTCCCATCCTCAGACATTACAACTTTGCTTGACAAAATATTCCCAAACTTCTTAAACATATCCTCCAATCCAGGATTATCTATTGATTCAGCTAAATTCTGTCACAACAGCAAAAAAAATCCCATTTCAGAAACAATAACCTAAACCAAACACAACTAATTTAACAACTATATAAAATAAATTAAGCATAGAGAGAGAGACCTTAACAAACACGTTCCCTATACAAATTTTCCTTGCATCAGGATCACGACGTAACCACATCACCCTAATAGCTTTTCCATTCAATGTAGAATGATTCTTGACCTCAATCGCACGAATTGCTTCATAATCAAAGAAATTAACATTAAAATTAACAGAGTAATCAAATAAAATTAACAAAGTAAACACACTAAGATCTTGATGTTCATAACAGAAAATGATAAAATCGATTTCAAATCTTTCATTTGATTTTATCAATAATCAAAGAAAACATACTATTTATGATTAAAATGACTAATTTGTAACAAAAAAAAAAACTTATTATGTGAATCTAACTTAAAAGAACCGCCGATGATATTTGAACTTTTTTTAACAAGCCTCCTTCGAAAACATAGGAAACTATAATATCAATAACTAAATATTTTTTTTTTTAAGAAGATCAATAACAAAAATCTTTGATTTGATGAAGCAGAATACCCAAAACTATCAATAACTAAATCTTTTTTTTTTAAGAAGATCAATAACTAAAATCTTTTTCAATAAAAAGCTTTGCAATTGAAGGAAAGAGGGGACAATAATAAACAATAAAGAGTGAAAGCTATGAAGCTCTTTAGGTACCGTTTGGCCAAGCTTTTTTCCGATCTAAAAGCTACTTTAAAACAAAATTAAAATAAAATCTTTTAAAAAAAAAAGCTAAAGCTGTTTGGTTTCCTTATTTTATTTTTTTTGTTCTAAAGTTATTTTTAAGTTAAAAGTTGTTTGGCAAAATATTGTACAAAACTTTGAATTTATTATTTTTTGATGGTGTCAGGGGTTTGAACCCAGGACCTTACATATATTTATGCATTGTCTATAAATAAAAAAAACTTTGAATTCATTATGAATTAACATAATAAATAAAAAAATGCTTAAAATATTTTTTGAAGGGAAAAAATGTTTAAAATATAAAAAATATTTTTTTTACAAATATTATATTTACTCAATGACGTTTATTTTGTGTAACATGAATACAAATTCGTATCATAATATAAAGGATTTGTTAAATATTTGAATAGGAAAAATAATTTAAGGAGGCTCAAATAATAACATAAATAATATCAAAGTAGTTTGGAAAATTAAAAACATAAATCATCTTGTTTAAAAAAAAAAAACATAAATCATCACAAACTCAAACATTTTACTCTCCACCAACGCAACTCCTATTTGATTTCTAACTCTATTCATGTAGCCTCCATCTTGTACTCTTCCTGGATTATATGAACCGATTTCTTCATTTATATTGCTTTCTTCGTCGCGTTCAATCATATATTCAGAGATAACATTACATTTATTAAACTCTTCATCTTCAACTCCACACATTTGAATAAAGTTGTGGAGTGAAGAATATATCTATAATATGTATATGGTGTGTATATATATAGAGAATAGTTTGTTTTCTCTTTTCCAATTATAATGTATAACAAATTTTGTTATAACAATACCATATTTTTAGTGTCATTTAAAAAGATAAGAATTTATATTATATGATATTATTTGTTATATTGTTGGTTTCATTGAAAAAGATATGTTTAGTTTTTTTAATAAGAAAAGATATGCATAGTTTGTTATTCCCTCCCTTCCTTTTTAAGCGTCTTTTTAGAAAATTAACACCAAAATAACGATATGTATTTTTGCACATTTTCTTCCTTTTATACCCTCATTTTAATCCACCAATAAATTTCTATTTTTTTTGCATACACTTTATCTTTTCAATAAATTTAATATGTTATCTTTCTCTAGTAGCAAACCATTGTCGATTTTTAACTTTGTATTAAAAATACAAACAAACTCTGTTTAAAAAAACAAACTTTAGTTTTCCAAACATATATCATTAATTAGTTTTATTGAAAAGGATAAAAGTAATTGATAAAGGGTATAATTGACAAATCGTACCCTTAAAATACCAAAAAGACGGTTAAATAGGAATGAACCATTCACCCTAAAAAGGCACTTAAAAAGGAACGGAATGAGTACAATATAAATGTGTAAAATATATATAAGTATAATATATATACGCATAAACGTAACAAAAAACATACATACAGACATAAAGTATTACTCTAAATGCTAATGTGTGTGTATATTTGTGAGGTTGAAGAAAGGGAATAAAAATATTTGGTGTCATTCAATGACGACATGAATAAAAATATTTGCGAGGTTGTGATAATTAAACGATATTGAAATTAAATATATAAGTGAAAAAAAGATAATAAAATTCCTTCAAAAATAGATTATAAAATTAAATGGACCCTTCTTCAAAAAAAAATTATATGGACCGGTTTAAAAAAATTAAATAAAATTAAATGAAAAAAAAACAAATTGAAATATAATATTAAAAAATAAAAGAAAAGGTTGCCAGCGTGAGTTGAAGAGAGATGCTTGTGAAATAAATTGGGGAGAAATAGTTTTTTGAAGTAGCATTCAACAACTTCTTTTGGTTAAAGCTCATTTCATCCAATGTTATGCATTCTAAGAAAAGTACTTTTTTTCGAAGGTACTTTATTGATATTGTGTTTAGCCTATTTTCTCCTTAAAAATGTAGAGAACTTGAGAAAAAAGCCGGACCAAACAGTACATAGTCTTTTAGTGTTATCTTTCTTTAGGATTACCAATATGGGGCAGCTTCCTTCCTAGGACATTCTAGCATTGTTGGAATTTAAGAAATGCATTAAGCATGACCCTACTGGTTATGTTCTGAGTTCATGGAATGAGGAATCCATTGACTTTGATGGATGTCCTTCTTCATGGAATGGTGTTCTTTGTAACGTCGGTAATTTTGTTGGTGTTGTCCTTGATAACTTAGGTCTCTCTGCTGATTCTGATTTGAGTGTTTTTTCAAACCTCTCAAAGCTTGTGAAACTTTCCATGTCCAACAATTCCATATCAGTAAAACTACCTAATAACATTGCCGGTTTCACAAGCCTTGAGTTTCTTGATATTTCCAACAATCTCTTTTCCTCGTCCAAACAGGATGGAATCCGTAAATTTGGTAGCTTGCAGAATCTATCGTTTGCTGGGAATAACTTTTCTGGTCCAATTCCAAACTCTATTTCAGAAATGGCTTCCATCAAATCTTTGGACTTGATCCGCAACACCCTTTCTGGAGTGCTGCCCTCGTCACTGACTAAGCTGAATAGTCTTGTATCGCTTAACTTGTCTCATAATCGCTTCACTGGAAAAGTTCCCAAAGGTTTCGAGCTTATTTCCAGCCTTGAAAGGCTTGACCTGCACGGTAATATGTTTATTGTCCTATAGAGGTTGAGCTTATGCTTTTATCTAGTGCTAGCTATGTTGATTTAAGTGATAACATGCTACTAAGTTCTGATTCTGGGAAATTTTTACCGGAAATATCTGAAAGTATTAAGTATCTGAATCTAAGCCACAACCAGCTTACTGGTATATTGGTTGGTGGAGCTGAACAACCTGTTTTCCAAGACTTAAAGGTGTTGGATCTCCAGCTATAACCAATTTCTTTTCCTCAAAATAAATAATCTGTCTTATACCTCAGCTTCAATCACTAATAACCTGTTCTCCAAGACTTGAATTTTTCTTTCAGGGCCATCGAGTAAGATTACATCGACAACACTTCACTTTCTGAATCATTAACCAGGATTCTGAAAAGGGGGAACATAGAATATCTCGATCTCGGTGGTGAACGTTTCCGAGGTAACGCCTCGGTTTTTGCCATTTAATTATTTCAATCTATCCAATAATCATCTCAGTGACGACCTTCCAAAAGTGTTAACACAGTATCCAAAGCTTAGAGTGCTTGATATCAGTTCCAACCAATCAAAATGCTTTCTTCTAACCCAATTTTTCACAATGCCAACATTACAAGAGCTCCATCTTGAAAATAATTTGATCAATGGTGGCATCAATTTATCGTCTTCTCTTGACCAATCTCATCTTCAAGTTCTCGATCCTTCTCACAACCAACTTAGTAGCTTTTTTCCTGATGAGTTTGGATCATTAACTAGCCTGAGAATGCTCAACATTGCTGGAAATAACTTTGTTTGTTCTCTTCCAACCACTATTGCAGACATGAGTTCTTTTGACTCCCTTGATATATCAAATAATCGTTTTACCGGTCCACATCCAAATGACATGCCAAAGGGACTCAAAGACTTCAATGCTTCTGAAAATGATCTATCTAGAGTTGTCCCAAAAGTTCTTAGGATGTTCCCTAGTTCATCTTTCTTTCTTGGGAATGCTAAGTTACATTTTCCAAATACTCCACCTGGATCAACCGTTTCACCTACCGAAAGTTCCAAGGGGAAGTCTGTGTCCACAGTTGTTAAAGTAATAATCATAGTCTCATGTGTGGTTGCTCTTTTCATATTAATCTTAATGGCTGCATTCATACATTACATATGTTTGTCACGATGTTCTACATCAGAATATGATACAACTATGAGTAAGGATATCCGTGATTGCTCTCATTCCTCTCAACCAGTTACCTTTGGTTATATCAGCTGAGGATCTCGTGGCTTCACGTTAAGGATCACCATCAGAAATAATTAGCCCCGATGAAAATACAGCCACTTTTCCTGGTCCCCTGAGTCTGGTTATTCATTGACTGCTGAAAATCTTACTAGACTACATACGAGGTTGATAGGAGAGCTTCATTGTATTGATGATACAATATCACTGACAAAGTGACAAGGCAACTTTGTGAAGAAGTAGTTACAGTACTTCTTAAAAGGCAACTTTGGATAATGGTTTGTTAAAGAGAAGGAGTGGCAAAACAAAGGAAAGAGTTTGTTAAAGAGATCAGGAAGTTTGCAAACATCAGGCATCCAAATGTTGTCGATTTGAAAGGTTATTATTGGGGTCCTACGCTATGCAGCACGAGAAGCTTATTCTTTCAGATTACATTTCACTGGGAAGTCTTGCAAGTTTTCTTTATGGTAATATCTTTCACTGTCCTTCCTTCTTTTATGACTGGCTGCATTTATTCAATTTTAAAGTTAAATAACATTTGGTCTGACTTATTTTAGAATTAAAAGTTAATTTAAAATTAAAGAAAAAAATAAGAGCTTTAAAAATAAAGCTAAAGTTGTTCGATGATTATTGTTTTTTTAGCTTAATTTTTTTCGGGTAGAATTTGAGTTATTAAACAAAAAAATAAATAACATTTTCAAAAGTCTCTTGCTTAATTTGAAAAACTCTTCTCATATACTTTCTGAAAAGTTCCTTGTATCTAGCTTTTATACATAAAAGATAAGCTTCTTTTGTAATTAAGATCTTTTAAAAAATGTTGTTTGACCTAACTTCTTTTAAAGATAAGTAAAATATAAGACCAAATAGAGCCTTAGACAAAATTTTGGTTTTCACTTTCCAGGAGCTTTTTTTTTTATCACAAGATTGTCACTCAAGCAGTAGTGCATTATGGCATGTGATGTGTGCATATAATATTGCAATGCATACCATATTTACTTGTGCTGCCAATAGATGGTTTCATCCATTTATATCTTTTTGTTATTATTCTTAAATATTTGAAGTTTGAACTTTCCTATAAATTGAAATTCTCAGATCGACCAGGGAAGAAACGGTCCACCGTCAACATGGGCTCAAAGGATCAAAATAGCAGTCGATGTAGCAAGTGGCCTGAACTATCTCCATTTCGACCGAGCTGTTCCTCATGGAAACCTTAAAGCTACAAATGTGTTGTTAGATACCGCTGATATCAGTGGCGTTGCCAGGACCCTGAGTCAGGGGGTTCAAACTTTTGAACTTTAATTCATAAAATAAAAATTATATACATTTCAGAAAATTACATTACTCCATTTACATTGTACTCAAAAAATTACATACATACTCTTCAATTGTCATAAATGCGGTTTCATGTTCAGAAATCGTTGAATAATAACCTCATGTTCAATATTGTCGAACAAATCTTTCTCAATATAAATTACAAGACAATCATTTATCCATCCATCCCCCATTTGTAATAATTATTATAATGTATAAATGATATATAAATTATATATAGAAGATACATAGTTTTATTGTAGTAAGTTTTTTTCTAAATTAGTTTTCTGTTTACTTTTTTTATAAAACAAAACCTTATGGTTCAAAAGTACTTACAAGTGTATTTATATTTATCTTACTTTAAAGACATTAGAAGATTCAAACCTAAAATCTTCAAGTACAAAATAAGTTTGTTTTACCATCAAATGTTTTTTTACCATCAGAATGAACCCCTGGAGTTTATTTTAGTACTTACTTAAACTACAAAATTTATATGAATGCATGCATGTGTTGTTGATTATTGTCTTCATCAACTTATGACTCAGGCTGGTACTATTGAACAAATTCTTGATGCTGGTGTCTTATGTTGTTGCGTTCCGGAGTTAACTGCTTCCAAGAAGCCAATGCCTTCCTTCAAGTCAGATGTCTATGTTTTTGGCGTGATGCTTTTGGAACTTTTAACCGGAAGGTGTGCTTGTGATGTGATAACTGGTGAGGAGGGAGGTGTTGATCTTGCAGATTGGCTAAGACTGTGAGTAGCAGAAGTTCAAGGCTCGGAATGTTTTGATGCAACTTTGATGTTAGAAATGGGAAATCTAGTTGTAGAAAAGGGAATGAAGGAGGTCATAGGAATAGTGTTTTGATGTATTCGATCGGTTTCTGAAAGGCCTGGTTTCAAGCACGCAAAAAAAAGATGTATTGTTTTATTAAAAAAAAAAAAAAGGTAGTGTGAGATGGTATTTCATGATTGGTGTGAATAACCAAGTTTGGAGAGCCAGGTTTTTTTTATTATTGAAAAACCCTAAAAATAAAACAAAGAAACCAAAATACATTCGGTTGCCACCGCTACCATGGCTCGTTTCTCCTTGCCGCGCCTCCTCTTCTACACCACCACCGCCCTTCCTTCTCGATTCCACCTGCGACACTTATCGACGGAGAGCCTCACACGCCCCAAGATATACACGGGTGAACGGTTCCGACACATCTGGATATCGGGTCTGTTCGACCCTGATAAGGTTGGCCCGATAGAGATGGAGATGTTATACACGGGTCAGATTCACAGAAGTGTCAATAAAGACCTCTCTCCACGGAAGAATTTTGATCATACTATCCAGGCAGCTATCACTTCCTTCAATTGGAAACAATCTAAGGTAATAATAATAAACTAACTTTGAAGCACTGACCACGACACTTATGATCGAAGATGCGTCATTGTGTCTGATCACGTTGAATTATGTCATTTTCTCACATTATTATCGGTATTCACATGCTAGTGTTGGTATATGTCCTTGCAGATTAGTGTAATTGACACACCTGCTCGTGTTGACGAATTCAACATTGAGGTTGAGAATGCTTTGCAGGCCTTTGACTGCGGTGGCATTCATGTTCTTTGTAGTGTTGACGGACTGCAAAGCCAGTCCATTACCATTGATAAGAAAATGATAAGAGATAGACTTCCAAGGCTTATATTTATCAACAACCTTGACCAAAAGGGAGCAAATCCATGGCAGGTTATAGACCAGGCAAGATCTAAGCTTGATGGTCGTAGTGCTGCAATCCAAGTTCCAATAGGCTTGGAAGATGATTTTAAGGGGCTTGTTGATCTCGTGCACTTAAAGGCCTACTATTTTCATGGAGAAAAGGTCGTCGTTGAAGAAGTTCCTGCACATATGGAAGCTTTGGTGTCAGCAAAAAGGCGTGAACTCATTGAAACTGTGGCACCAGTGGATCAGAAACTTGCTAAAGCTTTTTGCTCGGAAAGACCCATATCATCAGCTGATCTTCAGGTGTGTGGTCATAATGTCGTAAACATCAATCACTTCTTATCAAATTCTAGACTTAAATCTCATAACAAAAGAGTTGTAAAAAATTAATGGAAACTCAAAAGTAATAATCTCTAATCCTCTTCTACAATCTCAACATAATCATGTGGTACAAACAATCTTGTGCACCATAAGACTTGACCATATATTATAAATGACATATATTTGATTAGTAATTTTCTTTTTGTTATGTAGGAAGGAATTCGTACTTGCACCATAATACGGAGCTTTACACCAATATTCATGGGTAGTGCTTTCAAAGATAAGGTAGCCATTGAATTCATATGTGCATGGTCTTGACCTTTATTCCTCACCTTTCTCAAGTAGATGAATTATGCTCTCTTTTTTCTCTTTAATCTTGGCCTATTAATATGATTTTGATTTGTTACAACAAAAACCAGTAAAAGAAGAATAAAGAAACACACATTGCAAACAATCGAACATGATCATTTGTTTACATAGGTCGACCAAGTGTGCCTACCATCTGTGGCTCTTATGTAGGTCCTTTCTTTGTAAGCGCTTCTGCTATTTTGGCTGGTTTTAACGATAGCGGATGGTGATCCATGGAAGAAGCCCAAATATCCTCTATTTTTAGCCGCTATTTCCGCCATAGACCCACTTAGTGGGATAAGCCTTGACTGTTGTTGTTGTTCTTGTATTTCTGCCATAGAACGTCATGGTGCTGCCGTCCATCACTGCTATCTGCCATGGCCACTATTTAATAACATTGATTTTGGATTTAATATTATTTACAAGCCAACTCTTAGTATTGTGTTTTTTTATCAGTCTTACATTTTTCATCTATTGTTGTTGTTTCTGGTACAGGGACTAAAACTACTTTTGGATGGTGTACTTGATTATTTGCCGCGTCCAGTTGTAGCTAGTAATGCTCGCCTTGAATCTAAGAATGGGGAAAAGGTACCATATTCAAAGAAACTTAATCATTTGTTATCTTGATTGTCAGAAATTGCGATTTGAGTTTTAATTTGGCCGCCAAATTTTTGAATCTTGAACATCTAGATTCACTATCGTAATTCATTCAGAAACAGGAAATACCAATATTAGACTTATTAATATGTGTGCTATAACATTATAAGTTTCTAGCCAATATATGTAAAACATGATGATAATATGTGTGCAGTGCACTTCTGCTTTGAGTCATAATTTGATTTGGCATACTAGAACGAACATATGAACCTTGATTTGTTCTTTGTTCAAGAAAAGGTTCTTGCCAAATCTCCATTCGATATTTGTGACCTACGTTCCTGCTTAGGCTTAGATTGCTGACATTCTGTCAAAACCACCAATGTTCAGTTTTGTAATCTCAGAGGCAAACTCAAGGTTCTTAGTATAAAAAACTGCACAGTTCTATAATCAAACTTCTTCACTCTCTAATCCTATGCTCCACGGAATAGCAAAGACTGCATTGTTCCACAAAATCGTGATAAACATGGTTGTTATGCTAAAAAAGAATTTTATTGGGCTATTTGTTCCATATAATCTTGATTAACATGGTTGTTATGCTATTTTTTTAAATCTTAAAAAGAATATTATTGGGCTATTTTAACAGCATACACTTGTGGCATTGGCTTTCACATTGAAGAGGAAGTATGGTCAAATAACATATCTAAGGTATAGTAACCTTAAAATGTGGTTAAATCCTATTTCAATTTGTCTATTTTGTGTATATAAATATGATAAGTCGGGATCCGCTGACACTGAGCATTTTCAATCCAGCGGTTGGATTAAATTAATTTGCCTTCTACAAATAGTTAGTGAAGGTGTAAATAAGTTAAGTTTGACACCTAACAGATCCTGACTCATACTATATAGAAAGATATGTGTGTGCATGTTAATTTTTTT
>Ga0315914_1008894_pt1 | contig 13154 bp, 11 predicted proteins | sample MpolenodulesMG_FD_203920 | JGI IMG/M metagenome (GOLD analysis project Ga0315914, IMG submission 203920) | Medicago polymorpha root nodule microbial communities from Los Angeles, California, United States - elongated nodules | ecosystem: Host-associated > Plants > Roots > Nodule | place: USA...
CTTCTTTCTTTTTCTTCCGTCTAGTATAGAATGATATCAAATTTTTTGTCTTCTTGAACAAAAATGATGATATTGTTCCTTCTGATATTCTTCCTTCGGATAATTTTGCTGCTATTCTTTCTTCATCGAATTCATAGAAGGATAATTTTGATTTTTTAGAAGTATAAAATATTTTGTCCAGTGATTCAGGTGGTCATTAGATTTATCAATATTTTTAAAAAAAAATGGTATTTAGTCGAAAGGACGATTAATTATGGGGCCTAATTCTATCGTCGACTTGCGATGGTTCTATTTAAAGTTAGAGTAAAGATATGTATGAGTTAGCCTATTAAAATTGATACTAGAGAGAATAAAAAATGATATCTTAAAAGAACACATTATAAAATCTCAAATCAATACCATCAAACTATAGAACCTAAGTGAGTCATTAGAAATATCAATCTAATATAATAGATCAGTACCCATGAGTAAAATATATTATGTATACCGATATGATTATTTCTTAGTATGTGAAGAAATTTTGGTTCTAATAATAGGTCATATGTGGATTCCTTTTGCATTGTTATGAGAAAGAGAAGTGCTAGACAGCCTTACAAATTCCCCTCCATGCTTGCATGAGAAGAATTATTTACTTAAAGCTTAAGACTCTGCATGAATTTGTATAGATATTCTTTTATTTATTAGTTGAATTATTGAACCCCTTTCCGCGTGTCTAGCAAAAAGGGATATAAATCCAACTAGGAGCCCTATGGATGCCACATGCAAGGAATACCCTTTAATAATAGTGGATCCAATAACCCCCATAGCAGAGTGACTTGTATTGTCTTTGTAGTTTATATGACCGAAATAAAGGAAATAAGTTCGACGGTAATTTTGCAAAAACTATAAAGCACGCTTTTATAAAAGACTTAAATATCATTTGATCCTTTAACTTTAAAATAGTTGAATTTAATCCCTTAACTTATCTCTTAACGTAATGTGGTCTCTTTCCTAATTCTGTTAGTCAAAGTCAATATAACAGTTGATGTGTTGCTAAGGTGTCAAATTAATTGAATGGGTAGCTCACTTGGTTGAGTTAAGAGATTAAAAAAGTTAAAAAATTAAAAGTAACATATGCCATAAACTTAAATATTACTCTTATTTCATAAGCTTTAAATATCACTCTTATATACAAAGATACATATAGTTAAGTATACATATATTTTAGAATAGTAGAAAAAACAAACAAACAGGTATGAGTGTCTGTCCGAAGGCTAGTTTAAAAATAAACGAAAAATACTAAAAAAGAAATAAAAACAAGCAAGCGAAGGAATGAAAGAAGAAAACATAAAGTCTCTCATAGAAGAAAGGAATAGAGCTAACGTTAGGACGACAAACAAGCAAACAGATACCATCGATGACAGCGGCGAGCGAGGATGAAGCGGCGACGAGCAACGTAATCTTAATGAAATCTAACATTAGTAACTCTTAAATGGAGCATTACCTAAATGGAGTATACTTGAACTCGTTTATTTAAGATTTTTTATTCTTGGTTTTTATTGGTGTTTTGGGTTTGAAACATAGCATATTTTAGTTTCATAAATGGTTATTATTGATTGTTATAGTGATTATTTTGAAGTAGGGGGGATTTTGCTGACCTAGAAGAAGTGATGAAAGTATTTTTCATATAATATAAGAGGCATAATATAATACTGACTACTGGGTTGCAACCCAAAAGATAAATGACGAGTGTATATCTAAGTGGGAGCCCACTATTTTTGGAAGAACTTGCTTGTCTTTTGCAAAGTTAATTAAAATAGGAAATAGTTCCATTCATGTGTGAAAGAATGAGTGGTACTTATCATTTTTTAAACAACAGTTAGAGTTTATCCTCCCTCACCACGCACCAGCTTGTTGAATTAAGGTTATATAAAGCCAAAGTGATCAAGGTCATTTTTTAACAAACCTTCCAAGTTCCAACTTCTCCCCTAATAGACAAACAATTATGTCTCACTTGTTCACGGATAATGTTGATAAATATAAGCAAAAGACGAAATTATAATATTACCTTTATGTCCTTAAAAAATATTACATTTTTAAAAAGAAGTTGTAAAATGCAGAATTATTTTAAAAATAATTTGTAAAATAAAAAATTGTAACAAAAACAAAGAATTATTATAAAAAAAGTTAAATAGGTCAGATATAACTACTAAAAACTGGTAGTTGTGTCTCTTGTCAATAAATTATAAATAGGGACCTATAAATTAATAAAAAAAGATATAAATTAATAAATATTTTACTATACTACTACTCCTTATAATAATTTATATAATTCTTCAAAAAAAATTATATAATTAAAGTGATTGACCTCAATTGGCTGTGCAATTCTTACGGCTTAGGCTTTTTAGGTTTGCTATAAGAAAAACATAATCATGGAATCAAACTTAGATTCAACAACGGATTATTTTAGATTTCAAGAATATTTTTTAAAAAATAGTTTCAGAATCTAATTTTTTTTTTAAGCTGAAAATCAAGCATGCATGCATATCAACCAAAGAATGAGTTTGCATCCATATAATTCTAATCTGCTTGCCTCAAATTGCAGCCAAGGTGGTATTTGCTAAATCTTCAATATTTCATTACAATGCATCTGTTAACCAAAAGATTTATTCACCAAAAGACATGTTGAAGGATCAATCATCGGTGCCAAAGTACCGATCAGTAAATTTACCCAACCCAGGGATAACACGAAACTCATCATTTAATGTAACATCAATCTCAGATGTGACAATTTTCAATGATGGAAACCTTTTTCACACACATAATCTAATTAGATTGATTATTCACAAGTTAAAGACTTCATTACAAATTTTGAATTTAAAGATTTATTTTAGTTGAAAGTTCATATCAACAATCAAAATGTTAAGTTTTTGCCGTTGGATTTATGGATGCCTTTAATCAATTATATAAGATATAAATAAGTTATATCAATTACTTAACAAGATCCTATAAAATTTTTGACAAAACAAGGCCCTATATTCAAATATTATTGATTTTGTTATTGTTAGGTATAACTGTCAAATAAAGTATGCTTATGTGGTGAAATCTTGTCTGAGTCAGACATTGCCTGCTTTTCATTTTTTTTTCTCATTATAGAAAAAGGAATCATTTTACTACAAAGAAAAGAAAGCCCTCTCAGACGTTATTTGGACTCTGGTCGGTTGTACGTGGCAGCTTACCATTTGTTAACTAGTTACAATAAACCTCTACCATAAAAAATCCTTACCGACTTTTACATTATTTATATGCAAAAGCATGTGTTGGATTTTGAGAAAGGTGAAACCTTTGGCCATAAACAATCTGTAGAAAAGTCACAGAACAAATCTCATTAATTTTGGAGCTACCTTTGGTGTTGTTAAGAATCTTATATTTAATGAGACAAGACTCGAAAATGTGTTTACAAGATAGATGAACTTTACAAATTGTAAAGATGAGATAAGTTCGATTAAAATTTTAAGATGGTAAAAAATCTATCCAATATATGTTATTAATATTATGTTCGATCTTAGACATGAGTGAGGTTGTAAGAGTTTTATAGTACGTATAATTTAATTTGATCTAATTTAATATTACAAAATCAAATTATAAGGTGATGACTAAACCCAATTATAAACACATGAATATGTCATATCTTTATTCAATGTTTAACTCTTAAACAATACATGCGATTAAATCTAAAATATGTATATGTAAGTTGGGATTTTCTTTTAGCGGATAAGTTGGGATAGCTTTTACCTAATAATCCAATTTAAAAATACTTTATTTAATGACCAAAATATGTTTGGAAGTACTTATTTACAATTTATTTGACATTTCATTTTTTTTTTAGTTTATTTCACTAAGTTTTGTAATATTTACAAAACTCTAACATATTAGAGTATCCACCTATTAATATACACTTCATACGGTAAAAAAAGAAAAATGAAAAAACTATATACTTGTGGCTTTTATAGAGGGACAAACAACTCTCAAAATCGCTTCAAGCAAATGGTCAAATAAAAAAAACGTGTTCACTCAAAAATCACTAATTACTTATATATAGCGATTCATTTAAAAAAAAATCTCAGTATCATTCAATATCAAATGTTTAGATAAAAGGAGACACGTCATCAATAGAGTAAATTATTTTTTTGATAGAAAAAAAATTTATGAGTTGGACTCCGAGACTTATCAGAGTCATGACATTAACGGAGAAGATAAATTTTACATTAAGGTCTAATAAAATTTAGTGTGTTGTTTTTTTTACTTAAATGTACTATATTGATATTTTCAAAATGCGGTTATAGAGTGGAGTTACGTGACAATAACACAAGTTCTCGTTGAATTTACGTGGATAATATATCTCATTAAACTCAATTTTTTATTTATATTACATACAATGAACACTTGTTCTATGAGCAATTGGTTACTTTCATTAAACAGAAAAGTTGGCACATTACACGACAATATGCCCACTATATAAAACCTCAATATGTGCATTATTTCCACACAAAACAATAACCTTTCCATAACCAAAGAAAAATGGCCACTACTCAAAACTCTCAACCAGCTCTCCCTTTACACCTTTGTTTCTTCCTACTTACCCTTCTAATATTCCTTGGTTTCTCATGGTATTCAAACTATGAACCAATCATGGAAAGCATAATGGATCAAGTGAAGATGGTTCTAATGATTTCACCACTTCTTCTTCTGCTTGTTGTTCACTTTCTTTCCAACTATGGAGATGGAGGTTTTTTTTCTTCTTTGATTCCTTTGCCAGAGAGAGAGTCACTTCATAGAGCAGGTGGAACTCCTTGGGGTGTTGGTTTGTTTCTTGTTGTTCTTCTTTTCATGGTTTCTTACCAATCTTCCTTTCAAGAACGTTGGTTTCCTCTACTCAGCAGGTGAAGTAATTAAGGAGTGATATGAAACTTTGTTTGTAATTAGTTACTTTAAGCAAGTGAGTTCTCTATGTTTTTTTTTGTGATATGAGATTTGACTTGTTTTAATGTTTTTATCTTTTTAACTTTTTGTAATTTGTTTTTGTTTTTCGACCTAAGGTGTATCTATAAGGACTTGGTGAATCTAATCTGATGCTTTGTATTATGATATTATTTAGTAACATAACTAGAATTTTCGATATTGGTTTATGAATATTGACAATACATGAGAACAGAGCCAAACAAAAAAGTGGATCAAAGAGAAAGTGTTGTTTATTTGAAGAAGTTTTGCAAACAATCTTACTCCTGCAAGTCTTCAATCCATGTTAAATTTCATATTAGATCAAAATAATCAAAATCATGAGCTATTGAACCGATGTGTCTATCAATTTAAGGTTCAAAGATCAGACGGGGTTTGATGATTTTTAATCATCATGTCTATTGATAAAACTTGAATCCATTAGAATATAAACTAAATAATTGATACAAGTTTTATCAATTATCATGGTCATTGAAGTTTGTATCTTCGTAGTCAAATATGACACTACGAATGATTAAGGTTGTTAAAATTGGAATTTTGCTTCAGATCAAAAGAAAATGACAAAATTTAAAATCGTAAAATCGCAATCAAGATTTTATTCAAATACTTCTGTAGAATCGATTTAGGATGGCAATATCGAATATCGCAAAATCGTAATCAAAATCAATAGTTTCGACCAAAACAAAAAATAATGGTAAATATATATGTTATAAATTGCATATTGTCATAAATGACTCAAAAGTTTCAAGTCCACAAAATATTCTTTAGTAGTCATGATAATGCTAAACAATCTAAGACAAAATATTTAAGGCAAATCATAGATGCTTGACAAAATACTTGATTATAAGTGGGTAAGTGACTCTTAAGTTTCAAGACAAAGACTAGACGTCCGACAAAATACTTAATCATAAATAACTCAAAATTTCAAGTCCACAAAATTCTTAAAGGCAAAGGCTTGATGCAATCATAAATCAAGAAAAATCACCAATTATATAGTTTATACCCCTCATCATATCAACACATTCATCTTTATCAATCTCATCATTTCGTCCATCATCATCACCACTTGCACCATTTTCATTATAACTTTCATTGTCACTTTCTTCTATATCTTCAGAGGCATCAAATTCACCCACAATTGTTGTAGATGTAGCAGTACTCAGGGCCGGCCCAACTCCCAAGGCATAGGCCGGGGTGCGGCGGCCTGGGGCCATGTCTGTAAGGGGCCCAATTTATTTTTTTTGCTGAGGGGGTTGTATATCGTAATGCTGGGTTTAAAGGGGTTTAAACAGCAATAGCTGAAAAAATGGCCCATGCATTTACCAGACTTCAGCCCATCAGCCATTTCACTCTTTCTTTAACAGCCCATCAGCATTTCATTTTCATACCCCTAACCCAGCATTTTCATTTCCACCCCAACATTTTGTTATCCAAATCGCAAAACTTAGAAGCAACACGTAAAACCCAAAATATCTACCCCTTTCTGAAGAAAAAATTTGTTTTTTATTTTGAGGATAATTTTTGGTGTTTCAGATTGAAGGTAGCCTGAATTTGTATTTAGATTTCATAATATAATGACTTTTTATCATCAAAGTTTCATGTTTGAGACATCAAACTTGGTCTTGTTGTGATTTTTGATAAGTAACATATCATATTCTATTGATAAATGATAAAAGGTTTTCATGTTACTGGAATGATAATGAAACTCTGAGAAATTTTAGAGATAGTAAATCAATTGAATTATCAAATTAGTTATTGAAACTTATATAAAACTTGGTATGTCTACTATCGTTTTGCTTAGCTTTGTTACGTTTGGTTCGGCCGACCCAATATTTTTCTTTTGTTATTCTTCTTTATTAATAATATATATGATGAGATGCATTTGACACACCATGTTTTGGAGTGTCAGCATAGTTGAGATTTTAAAACATGTATTATGGAGACCACCATGATTAATGCATATATCATTGATCATTTATAAAAAAAAAAAAAAAATATGATCTACTATATAAGGGCCTCTTTCCTCAAACTTGGTCTAAGACCCATAAAATGTTAGGAACGGCCATGGCAGTAGTACCACTAGTATGTCCAGTACGAATCAACTTAGTAAAATTGACCTGCAAAAAAAAATTCTCATAATCCTTCAAAATCGTGTAAAAACTGCAATTTTACAGGAATTTCACGATTTATGCGATTTTGATGCGACTTTACTAGGATTTTGCATGTTTTTAAATCTGCAATGGATTTTGATCAATGAAGGTGAGTAAAATTTTGCAATTTAAATCACAATTTTGACAACAAAGGAAATGACATCTTCACCATTTAAGCAACCATCATCTCCTTCGACTTAAAACGTAGTAGTGCCAGGTTATTTAACACCTACTCCCTCCATTTCAAAATGAGTGTCGTTTTAACCAGAACAAATTGTTTCAAAATGAATGTCTCTTTCAGTTTTCAATGCAATACTAACTTTTTCATTTCAATTGTACCCTTCAATTAACACTATATACATCTTTGTTGTCAATGCGGAAATGCGGCGCGGCGCAGCCAACCCAATAATTGGCGCGGTGCGGGAGTGGGGTGTGTAGCAGGCGCTATTTCGGTGGTTCGGCCACTAATAAATTTAATACTAGATACCATACTATTAAAAAAGAAATACTAAAATACCTTAAACATTACTCAAAATTTTATGAAGTATTCTTAATATGAAATAAAAGGGATAGCAAAATCGAAAATGGCTAATACTAATTATATACAACAAGTACAGGTTATTGTTTTACTATTTATAGGTCCACTTTGGCCGCTTTCTACTTCGGACACGCGCCGACGCAGCTTAGTGTGGTGGTCCTGGTTTTTCCGCTCCGCTATAGCGGTCGGCGCGGCTGTTATTGACAACAGAGATATACAATACTTTCAAAATATTATTTTTTTTCATTAATGAAAAACAAACCAATAGTTAATTAGGATAATTTGGTAAAATAACATATCTCTTTCTTTTAATTAATGCATTTCTTAATATCTGTGTAAAAACTTTAAACGATATTCATTTTGAAACGGATGGAGTACTAAAATAACATGCAAGTGAAAAAGTAAAATTGATTGTTTCAAGTAAATATAAAACATAATCAATTTAGTTAAACATTCACCTTGATAGTTTCTCAATGAATCATTAACTATTAGAATTGCATTATCATGATAAAGAGCATTCTCGATCTCATTAATATCAAGTTGGGGTTTTTTCTTCCTGAATCATTAATTTAATATCAATGGATTCATTATCAAGTAGATCAAAACATATCTTCTTCGATTTCCGCCTACAACAACATGAAAGCAAATATTTGTGACTGAGCATAATTTTTTTATACCTATTCTTCAAACGCAAATTATAAGCAACACATGCAAAGAAATATTAATAAGCTCAAGAGCAAGCACAAAATATGCAAAAAATGAGCAAAAGGTACAAGGAGTTTGTGAGGTACATAATTGCCTCATTACAAACAAAGATAGATAATGCAAACTTTGACCACCAATTATTTACAAGCACTCCAAATCTAAGGCAGTCTGCCTACACTAAATAATTAGCACGAAACAAGATTTTTGCAAAGTTGGTTCATTATTCAATTCTTAGTAGCTAAATGATGGAAGCCATACGTTTTAGTTTTGCAGTCATGAAACAATTATTTCAAAATGTATGATCCAAAATAACATCACTTAACAATTTTTCTTGCTATAGACTTTTCTAGCTTATATGTAGTAAAATGTTTTTCTTCCATCAAAGTTTGCAAATCATGTGTGTGATCATGTATGTTGGAATAAAATGTGTTTAACATTATCCTTTGAGTTTTGCTGATAACAAGGTATTAAAAATTGTCAATTGGATATGTTAATATTTGTTCAAGTGTGCAGGATCAAAGACAAAAATGTAGTGTCTATTTTTGAAGCATAGGGTCTGGAAGAACAAATGAGAACAATGGAATCAACAAGAAGGAAGTTTGAAGCATATGAAGAAAAGAGGTTCTGAAGACAAAGTGCTCTTGAAGTGCTGACGTCATCAGAAGCACCTCATCAGAAGCAACATCACCAGAAGCAGTTTTCATCAGGAGCTGAAGTTCATCAGAAGCTGAGAGAATTAAAGCTTCAAAAGGATGTTCAATTGATTTAATCTCGTCTAGCATTGCAAAAGACTAAAAGAACAAAGCAACGGCTAATTCAAATAGATTTGAAGGCATTGGATGCTTTTCCGTTGGAGAGAGTTGACAAAGGACAATTGTACGAACTGTACAACCACTATCTCCACTACTCTGTTTTGTATCTGCAACAGGACAAGAAAAACAACTATGCCTGCACCAGTGTCCATTCAGACTTGGAATGAATTTGAAATTGATCCTTCATAGGACAATAACCATATCAAGCAAAAGATCATTGGTGATTTTGATCAAGCTTCAAACGACTCTTTTTGATGTGCTGGCAATTTCCAACGTATCTTTCACACCTCTATATAAAGGAGTGAAGACATGCTGTTTGGACATGCAGACACACACATATACAAGACTCATACAACAATTCACAAGTGCCAAATTCTGTTGAAATTGTTCTGCATCTAAAAGTTCACTTAGAATTTCTTATCAAAGTTCATATCTTAGAAATTCTAGAGTGGTAAGAGTCTGTATCTGGTTTGTATTGTGAACACCACTGATTGTATATCAAGTGTTCAACCTCAAACAAATTTCCTTGTAATTCTGTTTGAAATTGATCCTTCATAGGACAATAATCATATCAAGCAAAAGATCATTGGTGATTTTGATCAAGCTTCAAACGACTCTTTTTGATGTGCTGGCAATTTCCAACGTATCTTTCATACCTCTATATAAAGGAGTGAAGACATGCTGTTTGGACATGCAGACACACACATATACAAGACTCGTACAACAATTCACAAGTGCCAAATTCTGTTGAAATTGTTCTACATCTAAAAGTTCACTTAGAATTTCTTATCAAAGTTCATATCTTAGAAATTCTAGAGTGATAAGAGTCTGTATCTGGTTTGTATTGTGAACACCACTGATTGTATATCAAGTGTTCAACCTCAAACAAATTTCCTTGTAATTCTGTTTGAATAGAAGTCTCTTGCTTGTGTGCTTGAGCAATAGAAGTCTCTTGCTTGTGTGCTTGAGCATAGGAAGTCTCTTGCAGTTGTGCTTCAGCATTGGAAGTCTCTTGATTGTGTTCAGGAGCATAGGAAATCTCTTGCAGGTGTACTTGAGTAATTTGAAGTTTCTTGCTAGTTGTAGCAGTGAGCAATTGTAATCAGATATTACATTTCTAGTGAACTCTCCTTGGAAGTGCAAGGGGGACAAGAATACTTCTGGTTTGTGGAAGGGACCTGTATAATTGCTTTGTGTCTTTCTTCTCTCTCTATCTGTGTGTGTTTTATCCACTGCAATTAGATTCTGATTATCACTTCAGAAGCTGAACTCTATCTGCTTCTGATCAGTGACTTCAGTAGGAGAAAACGAAGAAAAAGTCAACACAATTCAACTCCCCCCTTCTTGTGTTTTTCTCACCTTCAATTGGTATCTAGAGCCTTGGTCTGTTGTCTTAACAATTAACAATGTAACAGAAAAAGATCTGAGAAAAACATGTATGTTGAAGACTCCACTTCTGGTGCTGCTGTACCATATGATTATGGTGACAAGAAAGCTGAATCTGGCAAAGTTCCAAAGTTTAATGGAGATCCTAAAGAATTTTCTTGGTGGAAAACCAACTTCTACAGTTATGTCATGGGTTTAAATGAAGAACTATGAGACATTCTGGAAGATGGAGTTGGTAACTTAGTCTTTGATGAAGAAGGAGCTGCTATTGATAGAAAGAAGCAGACTCCTGAACAGAAGAAACTTTACAAGCAACATCACAAGATTAGAGGATCACTTGTCACTGTTATACCAAAAGCAGAATACATGAAGATGAGTGACAAATCTACTGCAAATGCAATGTTTTCTTCCCTCTATGCAAACTATGAAGGTAGCAAGAAAGTCAGAGAAGCAAAAGCTCTTATGCTTGTTCATCAGTATGAGTTGTTCAAGATGAAAGATGATGAAAGTATTGAGCAAATGTACTCAAGATTTCAGACTCTAGTTTCTGGACTTCAAATACTGAAGAAAATCTATGTAGCTTCTGATCATGTGAGTAAGATATTGAGAAGCTTACCTGCAAGATGGAGACCTAAAGTTACTGCTATTGAATAAGCTAAAGACTTAAACACTTTAAGTGTTGAAGATCTTGTCAGCTCACTCAAAGTTCATGAGATAGGTCAAATTGAGCATGAACCTGCTAGGAAGGTTAAATCTATTATTCTGCCATCTAAAGGGAAGTCATCAAAAGCTTTTAAAGTTATTGAATCTGAAGATGAATCACCTGATGGAGATTCTGATGAAGATTCTACTGAGAAGATGGTTATGCTTTCCAACAAGCTTGAGTATCTGGCAAAGAAGAACAGGAAGTTTCTAAGCAAGAGAGGTGGCTACAAAAGCTTCAAGAAAGAAGATCAGAAGGGATGCTTCAACAGTAAGAAGTCTGGACACTTCATTGCTAAATGCCCTGATCTTTAAAAGGACAAGTCAAAGAAATCAAGTTTCAACTCAAGGAAATTCAGGAAGCAGATTAAGAAGAGTTTAATGGCAACCTAGGAAGATTTAGACAATGAATCTGGGTCTGAAAAGGAAGAAGCTGAAGATGAAGCAAATGTAACTGTGGGGTTAATAGCTACACTAACATCAGAAGCTAAACCAGACTCTGACTCTGAAGATGAAAATGAGCAATGGGTACCTAAATCTGAATTTGTCAAAACTGCAGATATGTCTAAGAGCAAAAGGAAAGCAAAAATCATGGTACCTTGACAGTGGTTACTCAAGACATATGACAGGAGAGAAGTCTATGTTCCTCACCCTCACAATGAAAGAAGTAGGAAATGTGAAGTTTGGAGGCAACCTATCTGGCAAGATCATTGGTATAGGAACTATTGGTAATTCCTCTATCTCTATCAATAATGTGTGGTTGGTGGATGGTCTTGAACATAACCTATTGAGTATCAGTCAGTTCTGTGACAATGGTTATGATGTGATGCTTGGAAAGACCAACTGTACAGTAATCAACAAGGATGACAATTCCATAGTATTCAAGGGAAAGAGAATAAAGAATGTCTACAAAATCAACTTCTCTGAATTGGTTGATCAGAAGGTAATTTGCCTTCTTTCAGTGAATGATAAGAAATGGGTATGGCACAGAAGGTTGGGACATGCTAACTGGAGATTAATCTCTAAGCTTGGTAGGCTACAACTTGTTAAAGGCCTACCTAATATTGATTATCATTCAGATGCACTTTGTGGTGCATGCCAAAAAGGGAAGATTGTGAAATCATCTTTTAAAACAAAAGACATTGTCTCTACCTCCAGCCCCTTAGAATTACTTCATATTGATTTATTTGGACCAGTTAACACTGAATCCATATATGGAAGTAAATATAGATTTGTTATCGTTGATGATTATAGCAGATGGACTTGGGTTAAATTTCTGAGAAGTAAGGATAATGCTTATGATGTATTCAGTAACTTCTGCACTCAAATACAGTTTGAAAAAGAAATGAAGATTTTAAAAGTAAGAAGTGATCATGGTGGAGAATTTGAAAATGAGCCATTTGAAACTGTTTGGGAAAACATGGAATTATCCATGAACTCTCTTCTCCTAGAACTCCACAGCAAAATGGGGTTGTAGGGAGAAAGAATAGAACTTTACAAGAAATGACAAGAACCATGATTCATGAAAATAATTTGGCTAAACATTTCTGGACAGAAGCAGTGAATACAACATGTTATGTCCAAAATAGAATCTATATTAGGCCTATCTTGGAGAAAACAGCATATGAACTTTTCAAGGGAAGAAGACTCAATATCTCTTACTTTCATCAATTTGGATGTACCTGTTACATTCTAAATAACAAGCTCTACCTAAAGAAATTTGATGCCAAGGCCCAAAGAGGAATCTTTGTAGGTTACTCTGAAAGGTCAAAGGCATACAGAGTGTATAATTCAGAGACACTCTGTGTTGAAGAATCAATGCACGTTAAATTTGATGACAAAGAGCCTGGAAATGAAACTCCA
>Ga0315914_1008898_pt1 | contig 13145 bp, 17 predicted proteins | sample MpolenodulesMG_FD_203920 | JGI IMG/M metagenome (GOLD analysis project Ga0315914, IMG submission 203920) | Medicago polymorpha root nodule microbial communities from Los Angeles, California, United States - elongated nodules | ecosystem: Host-associated > Plants > Roots > Nodule | place: USA...
TTCAACCTACCCCCTCCTCCCTGTATATAGCCTTTAAGACTTGATACCACAACCCCTCCTTATCATCCAGCATCCTCCAACATCACTTCCCTAATAATGATAAATTAAATTCCCTCAACTTCCGCGCACCTAACCCTCCATCGTCCTTTGGTGCACAAACAGATTGCCACCCTACCCATGAAATTGTTTTGCAGTCCTCACCACCCCCCCAATTTTTTTTTAAATAAAGATTCGATAGAAGAAATTATACCTGAAGAAGGAAAGAAAGTAAACCGAAAGAGATGACATGGCAAATTTCAGGAGTATCAGACGACCATCAAACGAAAGAAATTTTTTTCCAACTCAACAGTCTAATAACAATCCGATCAACCACAAGTTTCCAGAACTCCAATCTCCTAGCATCACCGCCAATAGGCAACCCCAAATACATAAAGGGTAGTGTTACCACACAACAGTTCATCACCAAAGCGGCCTCATGTAACCACGAATCTAATATATTAACTCTAGTCAACATACTTTTGTGAAAGTTAACCTTCAACCCAGACACCTGTTAAAAAATTAATAACACCACCCTCATTGACCGCACATTAACACAACTTTTTTCCATCAAGAAGCAAGGTATCATCAGCGAATTGAAGATGGGAAATAGTGACGCCATCGTTGCGCCCCACATGATAGCCATGAAACATACCTGTCGCCACTAAAGACGTCATAAGCACATTGAAACCTTCTGCCGCTAGCAAAATGAGATACGGGGAAAGAGGGTCCCTTTGCCAAAGCCCCATTTCCATAGAAAATTCCTCTGCAGGACTCCTGTTCACCAGCACAGAGGTCGTGGCTGAACCAATGCATTCTGATATCCATTCCGTCCAAATGGTGGGAAAATTCATTTAAGTTATAATTGCATTCAAGTAATGAATATCAACCGAGTCATATGCTTTTTCAAAGTCCACCTTGAATAACAATAGTTCCTTATTAAACCTGCAAGCTTCATCGACAGCCTCATTCGCAATGAGAATACAATCCAATATTTGCTTTCCTTTGACAAAAGCTGATTGTGAATCAGGGACAACACTTGCAATAACTGCACGAAGTCTGTTAGCAAGAACCTTAGCTAGCACCTTGTACATACATCCCACCAATGAAATAGGGCGGTAATCGTTCATTCGTTGTGGACTGGCAACCTTCGGAATAAGAGCGATAAACGTTGAATTTATCCCCTTTGTCAACTTCCCGTTATGGTGAAAATCAGTAATAAAATTCATTAAATCGACCTTCATTTCACCTCAAAATTGAGCAAAACTAATACCGTCTGGCCCTGGACTCTTGAAACTGTCACAATCCTAAATCGTCTACTTCACCTCATCTAAAGTAAAAGGCCAAGTCAAAGAACTGGACTCCACTACAAATAACTTGCGAAAATCTAAGTCCTCCACCCCAGGACGTTCAATAGACACAACTTAAAAATGTGAAGAAAAATGATTAAAAACTGCTTCCCTAATTTTTTGAACCCCCTCAACCTGTACTCTATTAACCTGAATCAATTGGATATGGTTACAACGTCGTCTAGATGACATTACACCATGATTTTTTTTTCTTGTATTAGCATTGCTTTCTTGTAACCAGTTCAACCTTGATTTTTGCCAACACATGCTTTCTTGAACTCGAGATAAAGAATGTAAATTCACTGACAATTCATGAAGTTCCGCTATCTCCTCCTCCTGAAGGGCGGACGTCTCCCCCTTAGTGTCTAGGGACGACATCCATTCCTTCACCACGCGAATCTTCCCATTTGTATTTGATGAATGTTGATGATGCCACTCTTTCAAACTACCATTTATCAACTTTAGTTTCTGCTTCAGCATGAAACCGCTCCACCCTGTAACTGCATATGACCGCTACTTGTCTCTAACGAATTGTTCGTACCCAGGGAATTTGGCCCAACACTTTAACATCCGAATCAGCCTTGGTCCCCAATTTTCTTCATCCACACGGAGCACCACAGGAACATGATAAGACAAACTCCGTTGAAGGGCTACCTGAATACAATTCAGCCAAACGGAACACTAGTTAGCCTATATTAAGTATCTATCTATACGATTCATAGTAAAACCATCATCTCGGTATCAAGTGAACAATCTGCCACAAATCGGTAAGTCCACTAAAAAACTCTCATCGATGAATTTGTTAAACATATTTGCGTCATTAAGCCGGAAAACTGTGCCACGACCCTTACTTTCATCCAACGTTCTAACCGAATTGAAATCAGTACACAAGCATAAATTAGCATCGCTATTAATAAGAACAAATGATGATAGATGATCCCACAAAGCTTGTTTGGCCACCAAATCATAGGGAGCATAGACGTTAGCTATAACAAAGTCCACACTATAGCTAATGACTCAACCTCTTATCACCAACACATGACCAAAACTGGACGTAGACCAAATATCTAGCACATTACGATCCCAAACTGTCAGAAGACCTACAAATGCACTAGCCGAAGGTTGAAAAGAGAAGCCATATGATGATGTACCCCATATGGCCGAAACAGCAAAATCATCCACCAAAGTCATCTTAGTTTCTTGCTAACATAACACATAGGGATTCTTATCGGACACCAACCTCTTAACCTCCCTTTTCTTCTCAAACCCTCCTAACTCCCGCACATTATATGAAATAATCTTCATCACAACAACCTTCTACCCCTACACACATACCAACAACCAACCTCTAACACACAACAACCCCAACCCCATTTTGCCCTTCTACCACCTTCCTCCCTACCACATCACGTAATCGCCGCCTTCCCTTCTTAGACAACACATTGAATCTATTCATCACGTCACCTTTGTATTTCACACCAACCTGTCCTATGCCCATAACATCTTTATCACCGCATCAGAGCTACCATATAAAATCAACCAATTTTCCCAATCTTTGTCAATTGATGGAGCATTAGAATTTGAATAATTATTAGAATGAATAGGCTGAACAATAACGTTCCCATTTAAAGAATGTAATGTTGGCCGAACCATTTTATTCTTTGATCGTTTCTACAAAATTTTAAGCATTTGTCTTCTATCATCGATCGATATCCTAACAACTTTCTTCAAAAAATCTACAGAATGCTTGATACCTCTTTCCTTAATCTTTTTCTTGACAAGGGTTGGTTGTCTTACTTGTCTTGATGTTGGAATGTAGCTTGTCACTGAAAAATTGTGAGAGCCAATCGATACTCCACGATCCTTTGCTGTCAGAGTGACACCGCTTGGGAGGACACGAAGATGCCCTACTCCACTTAGGAACACATACATGGTGCTGATGTACACCAAGTCTGTCTGCCGTTAGTGTTGCTGGCATAACAGGAACAACACCTGTATTATGTGACTGCACCTGTTGTACTTCTCCCAACGAAATTGTAGTTTTACGTCCAAGTGCACCTACTGTACTCCATGCCTGTCCGCCGAAAATGAGGCCGACTGAATAGTAGCAGCACCAAGCTGTTGCGCTTATGTGACTGAAATTTTTTTAGCAATGTCCGAATCCACTTTTGAATTGCGAATAATATTGGTGCCAGCTTCAGGGTTCCCCATTCCTTTGTAATATCTTGCATTATGTGGTGCACATCCTCATGCAAATCCTCCAAGCCAATATCAACATTATTATCCGAAGCATCATCATTGTGTTGAGAAGGAATTATAGACCCTTCTTCCGTCAAAAATGCATCCTCCCCTAAACAACAACCCCATTCCTCCACCAATTTGATCGTAAACTTACAACCATCAACAAGTAATTCAGTTGTAGTGTTCAAGACCTCCAATGACGAAGTGGAGATAAGAATGCGCGCGTAATCTAAACGACCTTTATCAACAGTGCACTCGTCAGCCTGAATAAAACGTCCACACTTCGAAACACATAACTTGAAGAAGTTGGTATTCCATGCATGAACCGGAGTGCCATATACACGTAACCAAGCGCCCCGTTCATAGCCTACATAACACGCCGTCCACTTATGCAGATTTCTGAAGTGCATACCGAAGAAATCAACGACGTTATTAAAAACCTGCCACACATCCTCATTGTCATGACAATGAATAAAAACTCTATCTCCTCCCATGGATATCACATCAATATTTCAAAACCCCGCGTCCTCCACCTGATGCTGAATAGATAATATTGATTCCCCCGACACGACCGTCGCCACAAGCTCGACATTTTCCCAAGACTTGTCCTCTGGGACTGACCTATACATTAGGATGCTATTCCGTTTCGGTAACTCAAACTTCTTACCCTCCACAACCGTGTGTACTTTCTTAAATCCGCCTTCAACCATTTGCTCCTTCTTCCCACCATTTGAAATTTTGATCCCCTCTCCTCCTATCAAGTCTTCCTCCTTCGATCTCACCTTCACCGCCACTTCCCTAACCTCGGACACCCTCTCAACCCTTATATTTTTCTTTTCTTCTTTTCTTTCTTTTTCTCTTCTTTTTTTTCTATTTTTTTCTCCCTCACAAGCCACATAAACCTCAACTTTCCCCACTCTCACCATTTTTTCTCCCTCCCCTTTAACCTCATTCCTCTCGCTACACCTCCCTCACAATATTTTCTCCCTCACCGCCAACTTCCTTCCTCCCCTTCTTAATATGTCCCTCCTCTAAATGACGTTTATCCCGTTTAACAACGAACGGTTTTGAATCATTATGAGCGAAGCGATCAAAACAAGCCTCGCGTGCCCACACCCTAAGGTGTCCGAACCACACATTACTCAAAGCATGTGACAACTTCTCAATATTCTTCACATTTGAAAATCTAACGAAACCATATACCTGACCTTTAGAGTTTCGTTGCCTTGCCACGTAAACATCCGTCAAAATCCCGCACACTTCGAATTGTTGTCTCAACCGAAACAGTGGAAGAAATTCTAGAATGTTGGTCAAATAGAATGATGCTTTACTGCCAGAACTTGTACCTGTTCCTACCCTTATCGCACGCCTGTCATCAGTGTTCTCAGAAGTATAGACAAACACACGCATATCTGCAAAATTGTGTCGCGAAACCCTCCTGCCATTGCTGCGCATCTCAGTATCATAAACCCTAGAAGAATTGCGATGAAACCTGTGTGAACCCTCAGACTGTTAAACCTCTCCATCCTCTGCTGCGCCTCCTTGCCGTTTTGAACCTCTCTATTTTTAATGTCAATCGTTAAAAAAATCATTCACTTTTCTTTATAATTGTAATTATTTATTTTTTTCTCTCACGTTTAATGGTTGAGATTTCATTTAAGAAAAAATGAGAGAATTTTCAACAGAGATTTTTCCAATTTGCACACTTTTGATCCAAATTTTTTATTGATGTCTGATGAATCATCCATGTACACTTCTTCTTTTAGATCACCATTGATAAATATAATTTTTTTTATGCATATAATTGATGTAGAAGCCAATTCAAATTTGCAACAAGAGATGAGAGGATCCTGATAGTATTAAACTTTACAAAATAAGAAGAGATTTATAAATAATCTATGTCATATATCTGAGTAAACCCTTATCAACCTAACATGCACCTTAAAACATATGTTAAGGAATTCAGTAATATAGACACTAGGAAAAAATAAATCTTAAAAATCATGCTTTTAATTCATTAAGTTGTCTTTCCTAAAAAAAATTCTTTAAATTTTCTTAAATTATTGTATTTTTAAATTCTTGCCACAAGTTAGCAACACCGAAGAAAAATTACATTTGTTGCACCAGTCATGATTTTCAATCTATCCAGCCATATAATTTCACGTGGAGCATGGAGAATGCAACCATCCAAAAAAAGCTAATCTTGTCATTGGATGAAAAATCAGAGCAAAGACATTATCCAACTTGTATGGACCCTTGTACACTCATCAAGAGACTTCAAATATCAAAGATTTTTGTTCTGAAAATGTATGGCAAAAAATACTCCGATAGTGATATTACCAACCCTTTATGGTTGGAGTTGAGGATCTATAAAATTATTTGATGTGGGTCCATGGATTTAAGTAGTGCCATGTGGTGCACTATGCACCCCAGCTCCACCACCATATGTAATTCTCTTCTTTAATTGTTGAGGACTGTTGAGTTTACACACAAATTAACGTGAAATTCACATGGTCGGTTTGTTAATTTGTAGTTGAAGGCAATGTGTATGTGGTGTCAAATAGTTGGTAATCAATTGCATGTCCCTATATCACCATCCAAAAAAAAAAACAATGATTTGATTTTCAAACATATACCATTTTAATTAAGAAAAATTCATCCATGTTGTGTCCAATTTTTTAAAAGGTAATAACTTCAAATCCATCGATTCGGGACCAAAAATCAAACCATCCAAATAATCAAACTATGAAGGAAATATTAACAACACATTCTTTAATTAATACGTATTTTTCAATCACAGTTTTTTTCTTTCGTTTTGATTAAAATTCATATGAGTTTGCAAAATTTTGTGAATTACATATAAATTTAAATTTTTAACAAACAAAAAAGAGCGTTAAACATCGTATGTTATCTCTCAAAAAAAAAAGTATGTTAAAGAGTAGTATGTCGCTAAAATTATTTAAAACTTGACCAGTCCATTTAGTCCATTCGGTTTCGATTTTTAAAACGGTATTGGTCTTAGTTCTGTAGCCACAAACCCACAATTTGTTTTGTTGTGAACATTATTTATTTATTCATGGCTGCTCATTAGATCTATACATATAGTAATTTTACAGGTGGGCTGCAGCACTATATCTAGATACATAATTGATGAGTAAATTAAGGCCACGTAGTCTACATTCCCTTCAAGTATGAACCATGCACGTGATCTTGCAATTGTATCGTAATAATATGCATGAATATTGCTTTGAAAAAAATTACGGCATCATTGGTTGCATTCACTTCCTTTTTTCATGATAAACAAATCAACTTTTTTTTTTGAAGGAATAAACAAATCGACTTGCTAACTACCGCTCCTTCCGGTCTCAAATATAAGAAAAGATTTTTTTTTTAGGTTCATTGAGTAGTTAATGTATCTAGTCTATATTGTAAAGCAGATACATTAATTATTCAATTAACCTAAAAAAGGAATCTTTTCTTATATTCGAGACCGGAGGAAGTATTTCCCTTTACATGTCATTCTAACAAATCCACGTAGATTAAGAAATATAATTAATGTTGTATAGAAAAGAGTAATTGTGAGTTGTTTTACACAAATATCCTTATGATATGAAAAACATAAATTAAAATAATTGAAAAAATAAATAAATTAATAAATAGCAAGGGGTATAATAAAAAAATTAACATTAATGATTCTTTGATATTGTAAAGTGACATAAAATTTGGAACAAACAAATTTTACTAGAATGACATATAACTTAAAACAGAGGGAATATTTGATAAAATAAATTTTTAAAATCAATTAAAGCATAATATTTGTAAAGACGGAGTGAAAAAAACACATGTTGATTTATGTACAAGTCAACTTCCCTTCCTCTTTTTTGAAGGAAAGTCAACTTCCCTATCTAGGAGATACCTTTATCCCCTCATCGCTTGAGCTATTTTATTTATTAGACTGTCGATCTGTGCGACGTACATGTCTTATTGATTGTAATATAGACCAATAAATTATATTATATATTTCCATTGATATTTGATAAGTCATAGGAAATGAGGTGCAAACAACATGAAATTCTGGCGCACTAGCTTTCAGATGTTTTATACGATGTTGCAACATCAGACAGAAACAGGATGATGAGTAAGATGTTTAAACATTGAGCTAGCAGAAAACAAATACAACAAGGAAAATATAAAGGACAGAAAAGTAAAAGGCACAGGTGAATTGTTAACACAGTTCGGTTACAAACACACCTTCTCTGGGGCTACCAAGCTAAAAAGGAAATCCACTAGTGTAGTCCTTATTCTAAGTTCCCAGCAAACTCCTCTTTTACAACTCTAGACCTAGGACTTACCCGTCTTGACTTCAACCTAGGAACTCCTAGATCTAAGATCCCATCTCACTTCCCTCAATCAATCACAGCCCCTGTGATTATCAGATTACAACTCAATTTGGTGAAGTTACCTTCAAAAACAAACTACCTCCGTGCTTCACAAATTTGGAATAGTAACAACTTACAACTCAATAAAACAGTCCTAAGCTTGCATCAAGGTGATACAAGAAAGACTCACAATTAACAACCTAAAACTCAGTCATGATCATGTATCAAATCGATACAAGAAAACAGTTATCTTTAAGAGATTACTAGGCTGAGTCGCAGACTAGGTCGCTCTCTTTAAGACGTTTCATGACACTGCTCAAAATTGTGCAAGCAGACTATCAACCACGACGCCCCCAGGATAAAACAACTCATCTACAAGTGATTCGGAGTCCTACTGCACTGTATGATCCGTTCTAGAAATACACCTTCAAATATGGTGCCAAGACCAGTCCGATATGATATTCCTACCACTCTATTATGGTACTAAGACCACTCTAATATAGTACTTCCACCACTCCAACCTCTAATTTCTTCAAGGGCATAAAACATAAAAAGAGACTATATTTTTAAGATCATTCTAATTTTATGAAGGGACACTTTATCTCAAAGGGGACTATGATATTAAAAATACTCTTATTTTCGAAGGGGACTAGACCTACCTGCAATCTCTTGGGCGATAGCTCCTATACATAATTTAAACCATAGACCTACCTGCAATCTCTTAGACGATAGCTCCTTTACATAATTTAAACCATGTCTTCTTGATACCTAAGCTTATACTAGGCTCTAACTAAATCAAAATATTAAATTGCAGGATACTACATGGATCACTTCCACCATTGCTCATGTGGTCAAGGTTCGTTCATGACTCTTACGTATAGAAAATTCAGTTGAGAAGGGAGAACCCATTTTATATGTTCCACAAATTTTTTAACAGAGATTAGTCAATGATAAGCAGTGAAATCTTCATGGTTAAAAAAAAAACCTTAACAACAACAAAAATCTATATTTAAAACTTCTCTTTCCTGTTCATTTATTTTTATCAAGTGTTTGATTTTTATAAGAAAAAGGTTCTGATTTATTTCAATTCCGAAAAATAGTATATAAGAAGACTTAATTATATTTTTATAAGAAAAGGATTCTGATTTATTTCAATTTCGAAAAATAGCATATAAGAAGACTTAATTATATTAGAAATGTCATATTATATTTTTTAGAAATCGTGGTTGAGCCTAACACAACCCACAAAACCGGCTTGTGAGGTGAGGATTGTCCCCACTTATAAACGCATTGTCAGGCCATATCCTGTCCGATGTGGGACTCTTAACACACCCCTTCACGACCAGCACTATTGGGCTTGGTTCGTGGACAAAAATGGTGGGTGGCCCGCTGCGGAAACCTGATAGCAGGTGGCCCAATGGATCTTAGAGAGACTCTGATACCATCTTAGAAATCGTGGTCGGGTCTAACATAACCTTACAAAACCGGCTTGTTAGCTTCTTTTGCATGATGTCAGGTCATGTCCTGTCCGATGTGTGACTCTTAACAATATTGATCCATCCATCCATAAAATAATAATCCATGTCATTCTCACCCTGGTCCCAAAAAAGAAAGGTATATCATTTTATATTTGTGGCTTTTATTTATTTATTTGAGAACGTCTATTACTTTCCCTCGTGATTACAGTCATACCAATATTTATTTATTTATTTTAGTTAGTCCAATGACTAAAAATTTATCTTTTTTAAGATGAATAAATAAGATGTTAAGAGTTTAAACTTCAATCATACATATATAACATTTTGTCTGTATCAACTGAGCTAACCTAAGAAAGAAGTCATACCAATATTCTATTTCCTTCGATTATGAACCACGAATCCGGTGTTATATATGCAAATTGTTCGATATAATACATATGAATATCCAGTCAGGAATAGCATTATTACTTATAGGGTGACCTATTTTCTTTGAATAGTTTTATGGGGATATTGAAATCGCAACAACACTAACATGCATTACGCAACCCACAACCGCAGTGACTGCAAATCGCAATTTAAAACCATGACAATGTTTGTATTGAGTAGAATACTTGAATAATGATTACCAGCTTTACCTAAGAATGAACAAATGTTATTCAAATATTTTTCAGTACATAAGATAACATTAATTGTGAGGCTTACTAAAAATGTCTTGTGTGTATCATGCTGATTTATGCAATCAGATAATTTGTGTGTAATGACTGAGAAGTCTGAGTTAAAACCAATAACAATAATCAACAAATAAAAACTTTACACACTCCTCTTTCATAATTTCAATTTCTTGTTTGGTAAAGTGTTAGATTAATATTGAGAAGATATAGGAAAGGGTTTTCAATCCTTGAATATGCAAGAGAAAATTAATTACTACAAAGCTATGAGTGTCGGTTTATATCCATAACCCATGTCATTCTCCAGGGTCCCTAAGAAATCTGTATAGCAAATGTGGCCACAATATTTTTTCTTGAGAATATCGCTGTTCTTCATTATAGTCATACCACAATTAATTAAGTACGTTTTTGTCAAATAATTTAGGTGAAGATACAAGAACTGCTGTGAACTGTTGTTATTGCAATCAAAACCAAATAGATCTCAAACTATAAGATAAGATAAAAGGAGAAAAAGAACACAACAATATTTATTTACCCAATTCCATCCAAATTTGACTTACCCTAGGTATGAACCGGGGTGTGAAATCAGCTCTACAATTCACTTTATCAAAGAGTTTTTTACAAAGAGATAAGGATCACAAGAAATTAGCCTTCAACAAGTTCTTTAAAAACAAATATTAATTTCAACCCTTTTTCTGAATCTCTTCCAATGGCTAGGACACTCGATTTCACATCAAAGATGTTTGAATGGTGTTTTCAAACCCTAGAATTTTCCCGAGCCACCTATTTATATGATTCCTCCAGCCCTTAAAACTTGGCGACCAAGAAAATAGAAAACTCGCGCCTATGCCTCACGTATCCCTCCTACGCTTTGCACGTAATAGACAGCAGCTGGACATCCTGCAATCCTTCACACCTACGCCTCACGTAGCCTTCATACGGCTTAAATAATAGGCAGAACTGGAACACTCTGAAAAACAAGATTTTAAGGCATATACAACAAGAACTATACACTATTTTCCATCAAGTCTGAACCACACATGTGGCCTTTTTTTTTTTTTTGGTGATAACCAAACATGTGATTTTAATGCAAGAATTGGATATAGTCACACATATTAATATATTGTCACTAATATAAATGGCATTAATATTTATACGGTTACTTGTTGCTTTGCATCATTTGGTGGCAACATTGAAATGTGGACTTGTGGGAACATTGAAGAAGACGTTGTTTTATTTCTGACCTGATTGAAGAATACGTTGGTGAAAATTTGTACCTTTATATTCTTACAATATAAGGCCGAATATTTTTGAATTATCTATATTAGCATATTTGTTTTGGTTACAATCTATATTAGCATTTATCACACAAAATTCTTAATTTGACATGTACTCGATTTATTAAAGGATAATTAGATATCTCATTGAATAAGTAATTAGAAATCTGACGGACATATTCTGTAGACACCGTTCGGTTGGTAGTTGCAAGGACAATATTATATAGGGGTTGTGATTGGAACCTCAGTCTCCTCACTTCTCCACATTTAATAAAAATGTGTGAGCCGAAATCTCAAAGATATTATTCTTATGCAATCCCTAATACTCATCCAAACCTAGGAACTCTCGACTAACATTCACTCCCATAACATAACTCTTAGCAAAATTAACTTTAAGACCAGAAGCAAGCTCAAAGCACCAGACAGTGGATTTTAAGACCCACATGTTTCTCGTCGACGCCTCACCCAAGAAAAGGGTATCATCTACATACTGGAGATGTCACACAGACAAGCCATTGCTCCCCACCTTGAGACCTGAATAAAGTTTACGCTCTTCAGAAGTCCTGACAGTCCCACTAAGACCCTCCACAACAAACCGGAAAAGAAATTGAGCCAACATATCCCCTTGTATTAACCCTCTCTAGATGTTCATTTCCTTAGTCGGGTACACATTGAGTAGCATCGAGAGGTTCCCAAAGAAAACATACACTCTAATCCAACTACGCCATCTCTCCCCAAAACCCATCCTCCTCATCATGTAGTCAACAAAGCTCCGTCTAACTGAATTATATGCCTTTTCAAAATTAACTTTAAAAATGAGACACTCACTCTTAGTCTTTCGAGCCAAATCGATAATCTCATTTACTGACATTTCACCAAGAGAAATAATAATATCATATAGTGGTAGGTGGTATCATCACTTTCATTGCTAGGATGTTTGGAGTGAATATGAGTAAGGGGATCAATAGGATTGAGGGAAACTATTATCTAGACTTAGATACCCTCACTACCATGTCCCTTCTCACAACTTCCAATACGAGTGGAGAGTCAATAGGGCTAATTGTTTGATTATTCTACCTAATCCGGACATTACTAATCCGGAGGTGGTGGAAAATTTGTTTTATGTTGGCACTAACCCACAGGTACATAATGATGGTGATGAAGAGGAGGTAGGTGCAAACTTGCACCATGAACAAGAAGCCGGTGGAAGCTATAATGATGAACGGTGGGCATGGATGCAAACTGAAGTTCAAAAAATAAGCACCGAGCAACAAAATCAAGGTGTTGAAATGGCCGAGCTAAGGAACGATGTCCAAAGGGACAATCGAATAAATGAAGAAAACAATCAAATGCTCCGGAGCATGATGCAACACCTTCATCTCCAAGGTCCACCTTATGGACCTCAATAAAATTTTGAGCTTTCCTCTTCCTCTACTCTTCTCTCTTCTCCTTCACTTCTTTTAATTTTCTGAATTTTTGAATCATTGAGGACAATGCTTCTCCCAAGTGGGGAGGGCTAATAAAGTGTCTTGAGTCGTAGTGTTTCCAAACTCCCTTGAACTTTAATTCTTTTGTTATGTTTTATTGCGAAGGGCATGATTAAGCGGCTTGTTTTTATTATAAATTATGACATAAATTTTTTGTTGTCTTCTCTAAAAATAGTTGCTTCTTGTACCTGAAAGTGAATTCTGAAGGTGAGAAAAACCACAAGAAGCGG
>Ga0315914_1008900_pt1 | contig 13140 bp, 7 predicted proteins | sample MpolenodulesMG_FD_203920 | JGI IMG/M metagenome (GOLD analysis project Ga0315914, IMG submission 203920) | Medicago polymorpha root nodule microbial communities from Los Angeles, California, United States - elongated nodules | ecosystem: Host-associated > Plants > Roots > Nodule | place: USA...
ATTTTAGGATAGAGTTGTTGCAAATCTAATAAGGGATTAGTGGAGGGAAAAAAATTAGGTTAAGTTGTTGCAGACCTAATAAAATTAATAAATAAGGATATGATGCAAATTTAGAGCCAAAATTTTAGGATAGAGTTGTTGCAAATCTAATAAGGGATTAGTGGAGGGAAAAAATTAGGTTAAGTTGCTGCAGACCTAATAAAATTAATAAATAATGATAAGGATAAGGATTAGGGTAGTCGAGTTTGCATAGAAATTAGGGTATTCTGTTTGTAAACGTATTAAATAAGTGTAGAAAATATTGTCAAAAAGAAGGTAACAGGATACAAATGAAATTGGTGCAATACATTTTCTTAGTATTAAAAAAGTGTACAAAATATTTCCTTAAAAAAAAATTGTACAAAATATTATAAAAAAAAGGCATAAAATTGGTGCGATGCATTGTTTTTAATGAAATTTCTTAGGTTAAATTATTGTTAACCTAATACAGCAAATGAACAGAAAAATATTATGTTAAATTGTTGCAGACCTAACAAAATTATTATTGCTAACCTAATACAACAAATGAGCGGGAAAGTATTAGGTTAAATTGCTGCAGAGCTAACAAAATTAATAAATAAGGATAAGTAAGAGATATAACGAGACAGGTTAACAGTTATTCCTTTCAAAAAAATAGCATCTAATTAAGAACATAATTTTATTTTACTTTAGATAAACATTAAATGCAAAAGTGTGGTGGAAAAAATTAGGTTAAAATTAAATTAAGTATAGCGAGACGGGTTAACATTTACAAGTAAGAGAAGAGATACAAATTAATTAAGTTAACTTTTTTTTTACTAGATTAGACGGACATGCCATGGCATCCACATAGGTTGATTGTAAACAAAAAAAAAAATACCAGTTGATAGGATTGTCAACTACCGGTTAAACACACAAAATAAATATTATAATTAATTAAGTTTTATTAAAAATACAGGGGGGACAGTTGATTACTTACCAGCACACCACAAGGTACTTTTGTTACACCAATGCTTCCTATATATTTATATCAATAAACCCATTATAAATTAAACTGTTCGGCCAAAAAAACTCCTCAAATATTTTTATTTATCCAAAATATTTAGAATGTATTTTTTTAAAAATTAAAGTATATAAGACTTCGATATGTTAAACATTGGAAGACTTTTTTTTTCTTCACGTTTTATAAGCCTTGAACTGTTTAGAACGTTTATAGGGAATTAGTCTTTTTTTTTCTTGTAAGGATAGAGAATTAGTCTTTAAATTCAATCTAATTTAATACAAAGATAATTTATTCAGACGGTCCGAGTTATATAGCCAAATCATTCAATTCAATTTGGTTTAATCACGTGTTTTGACTAGTGACTCAATTATTCGACCATTGAACCAATGACTAAAAATACTCTTATCGAATCGATCACCGGACCAAGATCTACTTTAATATAATAGATTTAATCTCCTCGAAAAAAGATTTAATTTGCCTTACGCAGTTATCAAAACTTATTTGTTCTTAACTATAATTTAAATTACACAGTAAAACCTATTTGTTATTTCACAATAATTTAAATAAGTTTTATAGAATTACTTTACTTAACTATGACTTCCAACTTCATCTCTTGCTTCTTTAGCTCCCAGCTAGTAACACACACAATGACATATGGGTTAAATGGACTCCTAAAATCAAGCTTCTATTATTAATGTCGATAGTAGTTGCTTTGGCAACCCACTAGAGCCGGCGGTTTGCTTCGTCAACTTTATGGGATTTGGATATTAGATTTCCTGGGGCTTCTCTCAGGCTCCTTCGAAATTCTCCATGCCGAGTTTCACGTCATTTATCAAGAGTTACTTTTGGCTAATAAGCAGCTGAAAGATCATGACATGGTTTGCTTCATGGACTTTCTTCTTTGTGTTAATATCCTTTGTGGTCACACATCAAGATTTCACAAGTTTACTACTTTGATTCAAGACATCAAAGATTTACTTCATCAAAATTGGCGTGTTCGCATTGCCCACAGTCTTCGTGAAGGACACAATCGTGTTGGTTGCTAATCTAGGTTCTCCATCTAGCATAGACATCATGGTCTGCGTTTCCCCTATGTTTGGCCTCTCAGACCTCCTCATTGCAGACTCTATGGGAACATATGGTTTTGTAGACCGTAGTTTTCTTTTTTTGTTCATTTAGCTTTGTAATGAAAATAATGAGTTTTCAAATGTTCACTTCTTCAAAAGATAAAATTTTAAACTACGGAACGTGCCACCCTAAAGGGGACGTTACACATGACACTTCGAACTTTATATAATATAAACTCTTTGAGAGTTTTAAAAGTGTCATCTGTGTCGGTCATATACTCACAAATACTTGATAGTCAGTCTTTTAATAGATTTTGCAGTATCCATAAATATCCACAAATACAAATAACCGTTCTTTTTATAAAGTTGTACTGAAGATCATAATTTTTTATTTTTTTTTAAGAAGAGCATGAATTTATAAGTTACTAAATTTAACAACAACAAATGCATTTTTTGGATAATGCTTTCATTTCCATTGGAGGAATTAACAAATGAACACTTTATTACAACGGAAATTAAACCAACTTAAATTAAGAAAACAACAAACTAGCAAGCACACTCATGTTTAATGACGATAGTAGGAAGACTTGGACTCTTGGAGGATGGATTAGTTGTAATTGGGATTGGCCAAAACATAACTTTCGATGGCCTTGAAAAGAGCATCACCCTTGGCCTTGCCTTCCTCAACCTCCTTTTCAATTGGTTTAGCATCTCCTTTAGTTTGGTATTTAACACTCGTCTTTCCAATAGAACCTCCATTTGGACCTTCAACCAATTTCGCCTCAAATGATATCTTTTCAACTGTGTCTGGCAATCCAACTCCCCCAACTATACTATAATTATATCCCAAGTTTGCTTCATCAATTGCATCAATTTGGTGCAACACGTACAAGGTTTGTCCTCCTGCATACATATATATGTTGGTTAATGAATTGATTAGTTTAGAACATATATAAAGATAAAGATAAGTTAAGAGATATTGATGAAGTTCTATAAAAAAATGTATGTACTAACTAACCCTCAACGAAAGTGAGTTTCTTGATGGTGCCGGGGCCACCATTTCCCTCAACGGTTTCAACACTCTTGATGGCATCAACAACCTTTGGGATGATATCATCAGAGTCATGAACAAGAGCTTGAATTAATATAAAAAAATAAGTAATGATGATATGGGTGAGCATATCTCTAATGAGTATAAGCTTAATAAATAGTTATGTTATGTGAATACTTTTGTTGTTGTGGTCCCTTCAAAATAAGTTTAATTACAGATTTGACCTCCTATTTTGGCATGTTCACTAAATTGATCCTCTTTTTTTAAATCAGGTAGTTTTGGTTCTAAAAAAGAAAATCTAACATAAAATTAAATGAGTTGTCAAATTTTTAATGACGTGACATATTTGTCGTTGATCTGGCGTAATTCACATATTATGTTGAGTTTTCATGTCATTATCTCTTTAATTCAAAAAACAAAACAAAAAAGTAAAACCTCAAAATTGAAGTAAATAAACATATTTAAGTTAAAAAATAAAAAGAAAATAAAACAAAATTAGCAACCTAGGGTATCATTTTCTTCTTTAATCGTCTTCCGCTTCTTCTCATAACACCATATGTAATCCCCAACGATTCTAGCATCTTCATTGCATAATTAAGAGCAACTATTGACTCCACCACCAATTGAGAGCCGGATTTTGATGCCTTTCTTTTGACAATTTTTTACATCTATGCTTAAACTCTTGCAGTCAATTAACCTCCATTAATTCAAATTTACTAGTGATTGAAAAAGCGTCAGAAGAAATGTGGATTGCGCCACATTAGTAAGAAACGTGTCACGTCATTAAAAATGTGACAACTCATTTAATTGTGTGCCAAATTTTCGGTTGAGGGGACTAAAATGTGTGACTTTAAAATAGGAAGATCAATTTCGTGAGGATACCAAAATATGAGAATCAAAACCGAAATTAAGCCTTAAAAAAAACATGCTTGGTTATTTGGAGGGAAACACGAAATGGCTATGTTTAGTGTTTTAATCATATTTGAATGACGCTTGTTGGACTAGAAATTACCCTCGTTTTGCTTTATTTTGAAATTGCACAAATGAGGTTAGCATCTCCTTTGGTTTGGTATTAATATTAAGCAAGTCATTTTTCTAATAGATTCTTCATTTCGGTCTTCAAAACCAATTTTACATCAACCGATATCTTCTTCATGTGTCTGAAAAGTTGGGTCGCCCAATTATAACTGTAATTATATCTCAATTTACTTCATTAATTTTGTGCAATACATACAAGGTTTGCTTCATCAATCATTTGGACACTTTTTTTTTAAATAACCAAATACAGCAATGAAAAAAGCAAAATACAAAACTTCTAATCCGCTAAAACAATCATTAGGATTAATTGATTAAGGCCATATCTAAAACCTTGATGTGTTGCGTTGAACCACAACCAACAATGGATTTTGCTATGAATTAGATCATACATTTTATTAACTAAGTTAAGAAGCTTAACAACAACGAAAATATTACTTGGATACTGCTTTCATTTGTATTAATTTTATTGATTAAAGGAAATACAACTAAGACACCAAATCTCTAGATTCAAAAGTAAGAAAGGAAGCTGACAAGAAAAAACTTTATTACACAAACAAAACTATCGAGCACACTCATGTTCATTGTTGATAGTAGGTAGACTTGGTGACTTGGAGAATGGATTAGTTGTAATTAGGATTGGCCAAAACATAACCCTCAATGGCCTTGAAAAGAGCATCACCCTTGGCCTTGCCTTCCTCAACCTCCTTTTCAACTGGTTTGGCATCTCCTTTGGTTTGGTATTTAACAGTTGTCTTTCCAATAGACCCTCCATTTGCGCCTTCAACCAGTTTCGCCTCAAATGATATCTTTTCAACCGTGTCTGGTAACCCGACTCCTCCAACTATACTATAGTTATATCCTAAGTTTGCTTCATCAATTGCATCAATTTGGTGCAACACGTACAAGGTTTGTCCTCCTACATACATATATGTTGGTTGAATTAATTTTCATCACAACTACTATTTGTATAGTCCATATTAAAAATATATGCGACGTTTGATAAAGATAAAGATAAGTTAAGAGATATCGATGAAGTGCTAAAGAAAATATGTGTACTAACCCTCAACGAAAGTGAGCTTCTTGATGGTGCCAGGGCCACCATTTCCCTCAACGGTTTCAACACTCTTGATGGCATCAACAGCTTTTGGGATGATATCATCGGAGTCATGGACAAGAGCTTTGTAAAGCTTAGTAGGAGCAACTGTAGAGGTGGTTTCTTGCTCAAATGTGAATACACCCATGTTTGGTTTGATAATTTGGTGATGAAGTTCTAAAGAGAAATTAATAAACACAAGCAGTATTTGAGAAATGAGAAGAAGATATGTATGTTAGTTTGTGGCTTATGATCATAGGAAAACCTTGTATTTATAGGCACTGCTTCGGTTGCCACCCTTAATTTATTCCCTGGCCCCTTGTGTGAACTTGTTGACTCAGGGTCACAAATGAGAAGCTGCTGGCCCATCTTATCATACTTCGTGCTGCTACATAATCTGATTTTATTAGTTTAGTTACTCATGGATAAAATGTGGGAATATTTTAGAGATAATGATGATATTCATCATTATAAAAACTTGTGTTTAGTGTCTATTTGTCCGTTTTTATATATTGTTACATATCAAATAAATTCTTCTACTCAATTTTTTTTTCTTAATCGAAAACTAAACAATAAACAATTTGAAATAGCTGGAGTAATTTTATGTTAAATATTAAACTTTAGCTTTATGGATATTGCATTTTGAAGGATTGGAATTCAAAGAAGTTGCACAGATAAATTCAACAATGGTGTGCTCTGCATCGAGTGTTGTGAATTAATGATTCAATAAGAAAATAACGCACCGCCAACCATGAGAAACATACGAATGCGTTTAATTTGATGTGGACTAAAATTATAGGCGCCCTTCGAGAAGTACCTCCTTTTAAATTCTTTTATTGTATTTCAATCTTTTAAATTTGGTATTAAAAAGTAAATTGACTGATTTCCTTGATACAAGTATTTGTAAAATAATTACTAGTGTCAGCGTGCTTGTTTGTCTGTCTTTTTACTATTAAAACGAGTAAATTATATTTTAACAAAATTAGTTATATTTTGATTAAAATTTTATTTTTTTTTGTCAGGTAGTCTATTGGCTAGAATTCACCTTATAAGGTGGAGCGTCCGGGGTTCGAACTCCGGCCCCTACATATAATAATGTATTGTCCTACTAACTGAGCTATATGCTCACCGGACTATTTTGATTAAAATTATACATGTAGATGTTTGTAATTTCAAATTGTAGCATCGTGCTTATCCAACACCATTTGTTGTGACACTTCTAATTTGGGAAATTTTACCTTATACCCTAACACATGTACTTTCACCGCTACAATTTTTTGAAAATCTCAATTTTACCCCATTTATTATTTAACCTTTTAAAAGTAAATTTTTCACCCTCATTTTCAATATCTCCTAAATCAGTATGAGTTCACCCCCACATCTAGATACGTATTTTTTTTACCTTCTCTAAAACGTTTCCAAAAAATTTTGGGAACACTCACACAAACATTTCCGAAAATAATTCAAAATACTTGAATGCTTACGTTTCAAATATATATACCAGAGAACGCAGAAATACCTTTCCGGTTCAGGCTAGTTATACAATTCCATATATTTTCATTGTAGAAAACAAGGAACCGGAAACGTTTATGTTAGTTTTCCGATGCATTTAATTTTGTTTTATAGTTGCGTATTTCAACTTGCTTACTTATATTATTGATTCTATATATTATTGTTGCTTATATTTTTTTTAAATGTTCATTTTAGTAATAATTTCTTGTTAAAAAATTATATTTTAGTTTTTCACTTTTTCTAAAATTATATTTTGTCACTAGGTCTAATCATTTATTTTAATCTGCAAAATTATCTTACTGTCATACTACCATTTACACAAGAAATGTCATGGCATTAAAGCTTAGGAGAAAACCAAAGAAGAGGCGCGGAGCACCAAAGAACAGGCGCAGATGGGACCTCAAAAAATCATAATTAGCACAATAGACATCCAATTAAGTATAAAATTAGTGGAGTAAGTACGTAATGGACAAAGTATGAAAAACTAGAAGAATACATTTTGCTATAAAACAATGTAATTAAATTTCAACTTCCATTAATTTTATATGGGAAATGCTAACCGGTGCCCCCGGGCACTGGTTAAGGATACTAAAAAGGGAAATTATATAGTAATTATTACATTGAAAACTGTGTAATTAATCCATAAATAAGTCAACAAAGTTTCCTTTTATGGTAATAAATTCCTTTTTTTGTATGCTTAACCAGTACCCCCGAGGCACCGGTTAGCATGACCCATTTTGTAATACGAACAAGTTAATTATAAGCAAGTCCAAGCTTGTTCTTAGCTGTCCTAGAAGTAGAACAGGAGAGAGCTATTAATCTTTATATAATACAAAATACAAAATGCCTACATCTATAGGCAATAGTATACCTGACGTCTCTATTTTCTTTCTAGCATTTATTACACCTCTAACAAAAATGGTGCACTGCATTTTATATTTGATCAAGAAAGTTGTCTTAATTACGTTTTGTTTATATTACATTCATTCCATTTTTTTTTTTTGGTTACTAAGAAAGGAATGCATTAATGTATCAATATTCAAAATTAGACATTTATCATATCGATTGTCAACTATGCATTTATCCTAGGGAAAATTACATTTACCTCCCTTGAGGTTTCATTAAAAGACACTCAAACCCCCTCTAGTTTTAAACATGACACTAACCTCTCTTAATTTATTTTTTAGGAGACACTTTTCCCCCTTAAACAAACGTCTGTTAGTTCACGGAATAAACTTCACAATTGAATTTCCAAAAGTTAAAAGAAAAACACGATATTTCATAGAGTTCTTCAAATTCAAAAAAAAAAATCAACTCTCCTTCAATTGATTTGTCAAGAGATAGGTTTCTCTAGCATAAATTTCTCATGTTTCAAATAGTTTTCTAGATCTCTCTTCATTCAGCTTTTCGATTACGATTGTCTCTATCCGATTTGTACTTTTCTTTTTCTCACTTTCTCTGTTTTTTACATCCAGAAGCCATTGTCCTGTTCACGCAGAAGCCGAGGAAATCTCGCTAAATCAACATCCCTAACCCAAATTATGTTCTTATCTTGTTCTCTCAAGCTCCTCTATCTATTTTTGTTCTCATAGAGAACCTGAGGGAAACCATTAAGTACATTGGTTGACCAAAGTTGAGGCATGTGATAAACTGATTTTCCAATTTTATGCATTTTGAGATATTGTAATTGGAACATAAGGTGTTTGTTGATTTGTCAAATTGAAATATATTTTTTTTCTCTTCAGTGTCATCAAGAATATTGGCATCATCAAGCATTATATTGGTGGAGCTGGAAGGGGACTATGATAATGTAATAGGTGTTTGAGTAAAAGAAAATGTAGAATATGGTCTCTCATATGTTCCAATTGTTAATGATTGATGTGTTAGAAGTTGGAACTGTAATTGTGTTGGGATTTAATTCTATGTAGAGCAGTAAACATTGAGTTGTAATATATTGGAATTTTATTTTGAATCATGTTTTTAATTTTCCTTTGAATCATATGCTCTAAATTTGATAGTAAAAAAAAGATGGTCAAGCAAATTTGCTTATAGTTAACCAATTCACTAGCATGGCCTAATAATTTACTTTAGCTATCAATGAATAATTTATTTAGATACTTCTATTTTGTTTGTTAAAATGGATAAGAAATTGGCTAAAAAATAAACATAAACAAAACTGCCATCCATTCCACAAAGCAGCAGATGACAGTCAGCAAAAACACACCGTATGACCGTCCGCAAAACTCAGCAAAAACACAACATGACAGTCCACAAAATATGTCGTCCAATCCGCAAAAATGCAGCAGACGACAGTCCTAAAAACTCAAAAAATGTACCAGAGAACCAAATTGAAAGAAAGGCTAATTCGTTAACATGAATATTAGCTTGTCAAGAAACGATATTTCAATAGACTGCATCAGATTACAAATTTGTCAATGAAATATTAATGTATGCCACGTTATCAAAAATTTGTCACCGGACAAATTAGATTGCAAATCACCCCAATATTTAATACAAATCACTCCAAAGTATTAGCTTGTAAATGAACAATATATTTCTCTAAATAGGCTTCATCCTCCTTGTTCCATGAAATATCTACTCATTTTCACGAGTGATTTGGCTACTCATTTGCACTTGGCTTGAAGTTTCATGTATTTCGCGAGTGACTTGGCTACTCATTTGCACTTGGCTTGAAGTTGCACGTCTCACCTGTAATTTTTTCTGCAAATAAAACATACATCAGCATTAATGCTATAACAAAGAGATTCAATATTTCACATTACAAAGAGGAACAATACCTGTTTTTTGGTTTTATCTCTTTGACATCCCCGTTTATTATGCCCAAACTCATTACAGTTGCTACATTTAACTGTGCTTGATCTTCTTGCATCATGAGTGCCTGCTGGACCTTCAGTTATACCTCTTTTCCTATTAGATCTTGGCCTTCCAGGAAGCCTCCTCATTCCAGGCGGATCAATGTTTCCATAACTACCTCTTTTATTAGAATCTAATTCAGGCATGGGATGCACAATTTCACTATAGCATAAACAATAAGTTTTAGTAGTGTAAGCACCATCACAAAACATCTCCACATCAGATCCCTTGTATGCAATGCATGCACATGCATGCTTGCATGGTAAACCTGATAGCTTCCAATAGAAACAATCACATGTTCTTGTCCTTAAGTTCACCACAAAGGTGGTAAACCCATTTTCACTCTAAACTCATCATCCCCTGCATATGTGACTATGCACATTCTTCCATCTTGCATTGTAGTGTCAATTATCTTTCTAATTTTAGGTGTGACAACATTCTCAAAACCACACCCTTTTTCATATCTCTGCTGAAATCTTGCCATCAACCTACAAGTAATAGACTCAACCATTGACAAAATCGTCTTCTTTCTATCATTTCCTAACCAACTATTAAAGGACTCTGACACATTGTTTGTTACATGATCAGATCTACATTCAGGGTCAATAGTATGTCTAGCCCACATGGTTTTAGGTCTTTCACTATCTAACAACCAATTTGAAGCATCATTGCTCAACTTTCTAAGTTTTTCCATAGATTACTCAAACATAAAATCATTGTATGCCATTGCAACAGCCCAAAACTGAGTACTTAGAAGCAAAGACTTAAATTTTAGTTTAAAATTATTTAGCAAATGATTGCAACAAAACCTATAAGAGACAAACAAACAGTCAATACAGTAGACAATGAGTAAAATAGTTACTTATTTAAGTTTTCCTAAGAAAGATCGTGTAATCAAAGAGTTAGTTACCTGTGTTTTCCATAAGGAAATATCTCTAAAACTGCATTATGCAACCCCTAATATACAAGGAGATATAATTAGGTGATTAAATATCACATAAAAGCAAAAACAAAATTACAATTAACAAACAAATAAAATTTAATTATGACTAACCTTTTGCATATCTGACATGATTGTCACTTGTTTATCTTGCCACTCAGAAACAGAATTCAAACAATCACGTAACAAGGACAGAAAAAACATCCACGACTCTTTACACTCAACTTCAACAACTGCAAAAGCAATTGGAAACATGTCTTTATTACCATCAACAGCTACAGCTGAGAGTAATACTCCTCCATACGGTCCTTTTAGGTGACATCCATCAATGCCGAACCAAGGTCTACAACCCCTAACAAATCCATTTTTCATTGCATTTAGGCAGACAAAAAACCTCTTAAACTCGGGGTTTTTGTTGAGTTTGGGTTCCAACTCTAGCTTTATTATAGATCCAGGATTTGTTTCCAAAGCAGAAAAAGCCCAAGCCGGCAAGTCATTATAAGAAAGTGCATGAACCCCTTTACTATCTTGTCTCGCTTTTTGTCTTGCTCGATAAAGCTTAGTTACATAGGTTGGTTCGACTCCATAATTATCCAACAAGTCTTGTCTCATACTTGCATAGCTCATGTTTGGTTCGGCCTTTAGTTTACCATCTAACTTTGTTGCAATCCAAGTGGATGTGACATTCGAGTTCTTTGTTATTCTTATGCAAGAATGCAAAGGGTTATATGTCTTAATCTTATATGTTTTTCCATCTGGTGTAGGAGAGGCATGAATGCGCCAACAACAACCATCTGAAGCACATTTAGCAGTTACTCGAGACTTCTCATTTTTAATTCTCTTGATCTCAAATCCCTCTTGTATAATAAAATCTCTAAGGGCGGCTCTAAACTCATTCACATCACCAAACAATAAACCAACCTCTAACTTCACTTTTCCATTAGATTCATGAACAAATAACTCTCCTTTCATGCCTCGATCAATATAAATTGACACCTTATCGTCGTCCGAATTATCAAAAGGAGCAACATCATGTTTTTCTTCAAAATCACTAAGCTCATCATTACTATTCTCATTTCTTCCTCATTTGCAAGGCTAGACATTGAATCTGTTTCTTCTCCTTCACTTTGTTCATATTCATTACTAATTTTCCATTCATCATCAGACTCACTAATCACTATTTCAGGGACTGCTCCAGTAATTTCACTATCATCAAAATTCAATGGTGTAACATACAAATGAATATTGATGCAGTTGCTATTTAGCTTGAACATGTCAAGAACATGAGAATCAGTTTTAATCGGATTTCTTAAATGACTACCCGGATGACAAAATGAAATGGAAAATGGCCGACCTTTATCCCTGCACCAGTTGGGTATAGTAAAAAACTTACAAATATCATCTACCAAATCAAAATACGAGTAACGATCACGATCGACGTCTTTTAGTTAAAAGATCACATCCCCAACATAATGTACAAGCAGATGCACACATCCAGCGTCAGGTTTATCATGCTCATAATTCTCCATTAGTTACCCTCCACACCTGAAACTTTACCTATAAACAAAATTAGGTTTTGGGTCCAAGAATGATGAGAAATCAACAAAGAACAAAGTATTAAATTAACCTATTAAAAATCCAAGCAAAGATACAACGGAAAGTGATGATTGTGTCGGAAACAAACTGTTGAAAGAACTAAGTGCACCAGATGGTTTTTTACTTTTTAGCATTAATCAAAGCTATAATAGGGACAAAACAAAGTATGAAGAACATAAAGAAACAATATAGAAGAGTAAACATTTCAGAGAAAAGTTACCAGAAGTTGTAAAGTTTGAGAGATAGATGGTGGGAAGGTATGACTTTTCATGTTTCTGGGCATGTTTCTTGTGAAAATTTACGTAGGGAAATGGGTTATTGTTTTTGAGACAAACATAGGGTTTTCCAATCGTTAACTTATGATTAACAGAGTTAACCTAAGGGAGGTGGATGTTTTTCCCAAACTAGAGGGGGTGTGAATGTCTTTTAATGAAACCTCAAGGGAGGTAAATGTAATTTTCCCTTTATCCTATCAAATATTCATGCATTGATCATATCACAAAATTAAGGGGGTAATTGATGATTTTCTTTTTTGAGGGGAATGGGGTAATTGATCTTATTTGATTGATTTTTTTTCCTATAAATATTGTTTCTAACTTTCAACATTTTCATACCATTTCAAAATTCAAAGTTCATTCTAAAATTTAAAATTCTACTCAAATTCTCAAATCCTTCTTTGGTTGACCCCTCTTTTGTTTATTTAAACTTTTTCATGTGATTATTATTTTATATTTCTTGCTTTTTCATTCTTTAGTTATTTAATTTTATTTGATCTTATGATGATAGATGGAGAGACCATGTTGTTGCACTCATTTATGAAAAAAGGACGTGAATGAGAGATAGATCTTGACACTAACAATACATGTAAATTAAGAAAAATGAAGTGGTGTCTCACGTCTCTCTAAAGATTTTGATTCTTCACATTTGAGAGACTAAATATTTGTGTAT
>Ga0315914_1008903_pt1 | contig 13135 bp, 9 predicted proteins | sample MpolenodulesMG_FD_203920 | JGI IMG/M metagenome (GOLD analysis project Ga0315914, IMG submission 203920) | Medicago polymorpha root nodule microbial communities from Los Angeles, California, United States - elongated nodules | ecosystem: Host-associated > Plants > Roots > Nodule | place: USA...
GAGCTAGGCTCTAATTGCATGTCTTACTTGTTGGTGCTTATACACTTGATGAATATATTTGATGACAACCATTTTGGTAATAGTAATGAGGTGAAATTTGTATACATGTGAATATATATATTCTACATTGTTTATGTTGATTATGATTGATGTGAAGCTTACCCCAGTGGTTTCGACCGCCTACCTGTTTGTATGAATGGGTAGACAGAGTGCAGGAGTAGTTTTGCTTGGTGAGTACTTGGATAGCGGGAGCTATCTCCGTTATCGTTTCTTGGAGTCTTAGATTAGGCTCTAATTAGGACGTCGGTCTTCATGTTTTTGTTGGATTTATTTGTTATTGAGATTTGACCCATATGTCGGGATTTGGAGATTTTATATGATGGTGTATGTTGATCCCATGACATGTATACTTTAGAGATGTATGATTTATATCCGCTGCGACTGTTGAAAATTTATATATGCATGCTAAAATTTGTTTTTTTGTTGATGACATAGCGTCTATTTCTTAAATATATGCTTTATTCGCGTGTTTTATTGCTTTAATAGAAATAGGGCGTTACAGAAATGCTTGTTGATTCAGCAGCAGGTTATGAATATTTAAGTATGCTAGATGGTTATTCTGGGTATAATCAAATATACATTGCTGAAGAAGACGTATCTAAGACTGCTTTTAGGTCTCCAAGGGCTTTAGGTTGCTATGAATGGATAGTAATGCCTTTTGGTCTAAAAAATGATGGTGCTTGTTATCAAAGAGCAATGAATTCTATGTTTCATGGTTTTATAGGAAAATTTATGCAAATTTACATAGACGACATTGTTGTCAAATCTTCTGCTGAGAAGGATTATTTAGATCACCTTCAAATATCGTTCGAAAGAATGAGAAAATATAGATTGAAAATGAATCCATTGAAATGTGTCTTTGGCGTACGTGCAGGTGACTTCTTAGGTTTTGTTGTGCACCAAAAAAGGCATTGAAATTAATCAAAACAAAACAAAGGCAATTTTGGAGACAAAACCGCCTTCAACAAAGAAAGAGCTTCAATCTTTGTTGGGAAATATCAACTTTCTCATAAGATTTATTTCGAATCTAAGTGGCAGAACTGAAGTTTTCTCACCACTACTTAGACTGAAGAAAGAAAATGTTTTCAGATGGGAACCAGAACATCAAAAAGCATTCGATGACATCAAGGCTTACTTGATGAACCCTCTTATTTTGTTACCTTTTCTTAGGGATAAAGTAATGAAATTGTATATAGCTGCTTCAGATAATACTATGGGAAGTATGCTAGCACAAGAGGATGAAAATGGCATAGAAAGAGCTATTTATTATCTTAGTAGGGTTCTGAATGATGCTGAAACAAGGTATCATCCAAGTGAAAAATTGTGCCTTTGTTTGTACTTTTCATGTATTAAACGTAAGCAATATATAAAGCCTATTGATGTCTACGTGTATTCCCACTTTGATATAATCAAGCATATGCTGTCGAAGCCAATACAGAACAGCAGAGTTGGTAAGTGGGCTTTGGCACTTGCAGAATATTCATTGACCTATCAGTCTTTAAAGTCTGTGAAAGGTCAAATTATTGCTGATTTCATTGTTGATCATTATGTGGTTGAGGAATCATTAAATTTTGTGGATGTTCAACCTTGGAGGCTCTATTTCGATGGTTCCAGCCATAAAAATGGCACTGGAGTTGGAATTTTAATTATCTCACCTGAGAATATTCTAACCAAGCTTAAGTTTCGACTTGATAAGCTTTTCTCTAATAATGAGGCTGAATACGAAGCCTTGATAGAAAAAGAATACAAGTGTGTTACAAAAAATTTAATTATTTACTTTGCCACTTCTACTGCTTTATTGAAACATTTCGATCATTCAACATGTGCCTAGGAGTGAAAATCAAGAAGCAAATGACTTACCACAAATTGCTTCAGGATACAGAATCACTGAGATAAAGTTCGAAGAACTTATCAAAATAATGGAAAAACTTGCCTCAAAAGAATCTGGCTTAGATAAATTATCAACACCAAAACTTGGGGGGCCATGTGAATGAAATGGTGAAATTTTTGAAATTTTTGCTAAAATATTTGCCATTGAAAACGGATCAAACAATGATTGGCGAACACCAATTGTCGAATACTTACAAAACCCTACAAGAAACACTAGTAGGAAGACCAAATACAGAGCATTAAGCTATGTGATTATTGGAAATGAGTTGTTTAAAAAATCTCCAGAAGGGGTTTTACTCAAATGCCTCAGTGAAGCTGAAGCATATTTAGCAATTTCTGATACTCATAGTGGTGCATGTGGGTCTCATCAGACAAGTCATAAATTTAAATGGCTTTTGTTTCGACAAGGTGTGTACTGGCCAACTATGTTAAAGGATTGCAAAGAGTTTGCAAAAAGTTGTCAAGAATGTCAACTACATGCCGCAATCCAACGTGTGCCTGCTAGTGAATTACATTTGATTATAAAGCCTTGGCCATTTACAGGATGGGCTCTGGACGTAATTGGTGAAATTAAGCTAGGTTCGTCAGCAGATCACATATACATATTGTTTGGAATAGACTATTTCACCAAATGGGTAGAGGCTATCCCATTAAGGGAAGTGACTCAAAATGTGGTCATTAGTTTCATCCAAAATTATATTTTGCATAGATTTGGAATTCCATAAACCATCACCACTGATCAAGGATCAGTTTTTACAGGCCAAAAAATGGTACGATTTGCTAACCAAACGTGTTTCAAATTGTTAACTTCGACACCATATTATGCTCAAGCAAATGGTCAAGTTGAAGCAGCCAACAAAAACCTTATCACTTTGATTAAAAAGAAGACAAATGAAAATCTGAAAAGATGGCACAAAATCCTTGATCAAGCTCTATGGGCGTATAGAACTTCTCCTAGGGAGTAAACTAAAACTACTCCTTTTAGACTTACATTTGGACATGATGATGTGTTACCTGCAGAAATTTGTCTGCAATCGACCATAATTCAAAGACAACATGAAATTCCTGTTGACCATTATTGGAATATGGTTTTAGATGAATTGGTTGATTTAGATGAAGAAAGATTAAAAGCATTAGATATCCTTATGAGGCAAAAAGAGAATAACCAAGTTTTATAACAGAAAGGTCAAGTCAAAAACTTTTGATATGAATGACTTGGTTTGGAAGGTTATCTTGCCTATGGATAAAAGAAACAAAACCATAGGAAAATGGGCACATATTTTTTTACTTATTGTTTCTGCTATGTTTCTCTCATTTATAGTCTGATACTTGTGTTTCATCTAATTTGATCTGATACTCTATGATTTGCTTGCTCTGACAATATTTTGGTTATTATACATGCTTTAATATTTTAACTATGCTCTGATTTGTACTCAGAAATATCTCATGTTTTTCTTACTTCTCTTTTTGGTCTTTATTTTTACACTTTTTGTTGATGACAAAAGGGGGAGTAGATATAGTACACATTTAGGCTCTGAGCCCACTAATTTAACTTAAAAATTAAATTAGGAGAACCTGCTTCTCATCTCTTAGTCTTTAATTTCATGTGAGATTATTCTGAGTGACGTTTTTAAGTTTAAAATGAATTTAATTAACATGGATAGAACTCAGGGGGAGCTTACAAACCTCACCTTAAATACTATCATACTAAGGGGGAGTTTACAAACCTCAGACCCTAAAGTCAACTTGTTAATTAGATTAATAACAATTAACCTTTAATACTAGTGTTTGTCATCATCAAAAAGGGGGAGATTGTTGGAACAAAATGTGTTTAACATTATCACCTTAAGTTTTGATGATAACAAGGTATTAAAATGTCAATTGGAAAGGCTAATATTTGTTCAAGTATGCAGGACCATAGTCAAAAATTATAAGTCAAGCATTGGTTCTGAAAAAACAAAAGAGAGCAAAGGAATTTACAAAGGAAGCTTATGTTGCAAGACAGAGTCTGAAGACAAAGAACGTCTGAAGACCATTAGAAGTTGACGTCATCAAAGAGTCTGAAGAGTCTCAGAAGCTGGAGTTCATCAGAGTCTGAAGATTGGAAGCTGGAGTTAGTTAAAAGTTGTTATTCTGAATGCACATGATTGCAGAAGGAATGGAAGCCTTTAAAGGAGTTAGAAGGCATTGGATGCTTATCCACTGAAGAGCCCAAGAAAAGGACATAGTACAATTGTACAACCACTACTCCACTAGTCTACTCCTTATGTCTGCAGTGGTACAAGATAACAGTTGTCTCTAAGCTGGTTATTCTCTATTCAAGGAATGAATTTGAAATTGTTCCCTCTTAGGACAATAACCAAATCAAGCAACAAATCGTAGGTGATTATCAAGCTTCAACAATGACTCTTTTAATGTGCTGGAAATCAACAACATCTCTTTCACACCTCTATATAAAGGAGTGAAGATTTGAAGATTGTAAGAGACTCACAGCAATTTTACAAGTGTCAAAACTCTGCTGAAATTGTTTTCACATCAAGTTCACTTAGAATTTATTAACAACTTTCATATCTTAGAAATTCTAGAGTCTTAAGAGTCTGTATCTGATTTGTATTTGTGGACACCACTGATTGTATATCAAGTGTTCAACCTCAAACATTTTTCTGTGTAATTGTGTTTGTTTAGAAGTCTCTTGATTTTGTGCTTGAGCATAGGAAGACTCTTGTATTTGTGCTTGAGCATAGGAAACCTCTTGCTTTTGTGCTTGAGTAGTTTGAAGTCTCTTGCTGTTGTGCTTGAACAATTGTAGTCAAATATTTATTTTAGTGAAGTCTCTTTGGAAGTGCAAGGGGAACATGACTACTTCCGGATTGTGGGAGGAACATGTATAATTACTTTGTGTCTTTCTCTTCTCTCTCTCTCTCTCTCTCTCTCTCTACTTCTGCATAAGACTCTGAACTTTGTTCCAGACTCTGAACTCTATCAGACTCTAAAAACTGGACTTAGTTTTAAAAAGAAGAAAAAGCTAACACAATTCAACCTCCTCCTTCTTGTGTTTTTCTCACCTTCAAGTTAAACTTCTATGTTGGATCATGTACCTAATGTCTTAAAGTTTTGGGGTCAAAATATGATGTTAATGTCATTTGTGGGGATTCTCTAGTCACATGTGATGATCCAACTTATTGTATACTTCTGCAAAACTCTGAACATTATGATGAATTGATTTCTTAGGTTTTTTTATGTCATTTGTTTGATTTTTTTTATATTAATTAAAAAAATTGTTTCAATTTTTTATTTTATTTTAAATTTCCTCACTTTTTGATCTTTGATGGAGAACAAACCATGGAAAAACGTTAATGTGTTATGATGAGTTGACAAAATAAAAATAAAAGCATCTTTTAATTCCAAAAAATAAATTAGAAAACCTAGTCTATATCTCACTATGCTTAAAAATATTTTTGTGGGGGCATCAAATTTTTTTTTTTTTATGATTGTCAGAGATATAATTATATCCGTTTTTACTTATTATATTCAACGAAAAAATTAACAATTTTTTATTATTGTCAAGACATAATCGTCTCTTTAATTATTTTGACGACATAATTTGGTTGTATTAACCTTTTTTTTTTATTTTATAGAGAGAAAAAACCTTAACTTTCGCCCATAAATTTTTCAAATCACATGATGAAAAAATGTTGCAGAAATTTTATATCAATTCTCATGATGCAAAAAAAAATGTAAACTATAATTAGTTATGTTAGTGCTACATATAAGAAACTTCTATAATGAGAAAAATGTCAATAAAATTTAAGGAATTGTTGCATACATATACATTTTTCATCGTAAATTAATTTCATTTCATGTCCATTCTTCTATATTGTTGTGTGTAAAGTTAATTTGATTAAATATCATAATATTTTTAAATGAAATTTAAGGTGACAATAAAGATAATTGGTACAAAGACAGTCACTGAAATTAATGGAAACGATTATGTTGCCTCTTATTTCGAATTCGGTTTATGTCCATAATTGTTTATTGGGCTAGGTTTATGCACTATAGTTTTCTTAATTCTCATTTTTTTCTTAATAAATTTTTAGCCTAAAAAACTTGTTAAAAAAGATGCTTAAAATATCTATAATTTGCTATTTTAAATTTAAAAACTATCTTGTACACTACATGCTAACCATTCTCCTTTGAGAGCAACGGTGCCCTTGTCCGTGTAACACAAGTTTACAGTTTCTCTCATACGGCAACTACAACCTCCAATCACGTTGTAATCCATGGAAAAATGGGACACAGTCATATCTAAGTCATCCCATGAGTCAATATGGAATTTTGTGGAAATGGGTCTTTCAATCACAATTTTCGTGGAAGAAACCAATCAGTCATCACAATCTTCCTAGACCACCAATTCTTTGAGAGAGTACCCAAAAAAATCAAACCCATAACTTTTATTTTAACCATAGTTAATATTTCGATATTAAAGTTTACTGTAATAACATATATCGTCGTTGTATATGTTTAGTGTACATTCAGAAAGCTTAGTTTCAAAGAGTACAATCCATTATTTTTTTTAGTTGGGATCCTCTTTATTTCTCAAACTAAATTGATTATTTAATTTAGCGAGAAATATTCACAAAAAGTAAATGGCGAATTATATCATTAAATTGATCCCACAATCATTAATTATTTTCCAAAAAATTTTTTGTGCTTCCTCTCTTGAAGTGGGAAAAATGCAAATAATTCTAAACGGAGAAGATCACGTTAATAAATACTAAAATGTATGATAGAAAAAGAAATATATGATAATAAATAGGGTTAATAGGTCTTTACCCCCTCTAATATAGGCCATTTCCAGTTTTCCCTTGTAAATTTTTTTTATTTACCCCCTGTAAAAAAAATTGTTTTGATTTACCCCCTAATAGGCCAAACAAAAACCAATTTTATTTTATTTTATTTTTTAAAGAAATTTTCGTTTTTGTTTAGCCTATTAGAGGGGGTAAAGAGCTATTAAAAATACTAAAATGTATGATAGGAAAACAAACATGATTTTTTTATTGATATTATAAAACAATCTATATTTAAAATAGTTTTTTTACATAATGATTTATAATTTTGTGAGTCACATGCATATTTCATAGGAATTTATCTCACATATGAAAAGTCTCATTATAGTACTAAAAGAAATCTATAAATAGAAGCACTTTAATGACCACAAACCATTCATTCCACTTCTCCCCAATATTATCAAATATGCATGCTTTAATACTCTTGTTTTTTGCCCTCAATTCACTTTATAATCCATCCTTTGTTGAATCCACTAAAAACCCTAGTGGCTTCGAAGTCGAACTTATTCATCATGATTCACCATTGTCACCCTTTTACAACTCTTCCCTTACCTCATCGGAGTTAATCACGAATGCAGCCTTGCGCTCTATTTCACGTTCCAAACGACTTTCCCTTTCTCAAAATAACGAGTTAAACGATTCGCCAGAATCTATTATAATTCCAAATGGTGGTGATTACCTCATGAAAATCTATATAGGCACCCCACCTGTTGAAAGGCTTGCTGTTGCAGACACAGGGAGTGACCTTATTTGGGTACAATGTTCCCCTTGTGAAAATTGTTTTCCACAAGACACTCCTTACTATGATCCAAACAAATCTTCCACTTTCATGGGTTTGTCATGTGACTCACAATCTTGCTCATTACTCCCACTAGGGCAACATAGATGTGGAAAATCAAAACAGTGCGAGTATAAATACATTTATGGTGATAACTCTTACACCTCTGGAGATTTGGGTACTGAATCCATTAACTTTGGAGTAAAAGATGTTACATTTCCTAAATCAATTTTTGGATGTGGACATCAAAATGAAGTCACATTTAAAAGAAGCCGTAAAGCTACGGGTCTAGTTGGTCTTGGAGCAGGACCACTATCACTGGTTTCACAACTAGGTGATTCAATTGGTCACAAATTCTCCTATTGTTTGATTCCTCCAAATTTAAACTCAGCTAGCAAAATGAAATTTGGAGATGAAGCAATTGTAAAAGGTAATGGCGTTGTGTCTACTCCCCTCATAATCAAATCTTCGAATCCTTCTTATTACTACCTCAATCTCGAAGGCATCACCATCGGACAAAAAACAGTTCAGACAGGTCGAACCGATGGTAACATAATCATTGATTCAGGGACAACATTGACGTATCTTGAACAAAACTTTTACAATGATTTGGTAGCTTCCTTGAAGGGAGATATTGGTGTTGAGGAAGTGAAAAATCGTCCATCCCCATTTACCTTTTGCTTCACCTTTGGAGATATAACAAAGTTCCCTAATTTTGTGTTTCATTTTACGGGAGCTGATGTTACCCTTAAACCTCAGAACTTAGTTCTTTATTTTGGCAACAACTCGTATTGCTTGTTGGTCGTACCAACCAATGATCTTTCCATCTTTGGAAATAGAGCACAATTTAATTTTTTAGTAGGGTACGATCTCAAAGGAAAAACAGTTTCCTTTGCTCCAACCGATTGTTCCAAGACCTAAGTTTCCAATTTCTATTTTCTAAAATAATAAAGCTATTAAATGTGGTTTATCGATGGTGATTGTAATGAGCATGAGTCTAAAAAACAGAGACCATCACAACCGTACTCTTTTATGTACTTTTTTCTTTGGTATCGTTATTGTAAGTTGTAACGGTATTGAATAATTGTAATAGTATTGAATAATTGAACCAAAAGGTTTTTGAAGATAACTTGATATAGCACGTAGACTTTTATATAAATACAAATATCTTGGATTAATTAGATATTTCTTATAATGATGACAAACACAAAGGTTTTGATATAGCAATTTTGGACTAACAATCTCCCCCTTTTTAATGATGACAAACACAAAGGTTTTGATGTACAATTTTTCTTTTATAATTACTTGACTCAACAGAGAATGAGGGTCGTAAGCTTCCCCTAAGTTTATGTTAAAATAATAATATTTAAAGTGCAGAAAGTAAGCAAACAGATAATAACTTAAGAGGAAAGCTATTACTCTTACTCCCCTTTTGTCATCAATAAAAAACTTTTATATTTAATAAAAGATTTGATAAAATACATCTGCAACAGAAAAACAATTACAAACTCCTAAGGGTTCCTAGCAACCAAGACTTGGAGAAAACACGAAAATGGCACACCACTGAAGAACATAACATACATTAGGAAGATATCTAAGGGTTCTTAATGATATCTTAGATAGCATCCACAAATTCGTGCATATTTGCAACTTTCTAAGTTAAATAATCATTAGTAAATATCAAATCTACAAAGTTTGAGTTCATGCTTCAACGAAAGTCTTCATTTCTTGAAAATCCTAAGACTACTATTGTTTCCACCACTACTTCAACTGTGAAACTTCCAACAACTATTTTGTCGACATCAGTTAAGACCAAAGCTAGGGCTGGTAAGAAAGCTAAAAACAAAGCATACATAAGCTTGTTATCCCAACTTGTTGAGGAAGTGCTCCTAGCCTTGAAAAACCATAGTAGGTAGAAGATCATACCCATTTTTAGAAAGATTCTTGAAATTCACAGTTTTCTTGCAAAGAACCATGAGAGCATCTTCATAAGTGTTAAACGTCTTGGAAGTCCAAACCATATCCTTTTGTGCTTCGTTCACAATTGAAACATTTTCAGGTTGAGTAGAAGAATATGATGCCATGGATGGATGAAGTTTAAGGGTATGGTAAAGGTTAACTAGAAGTTGGGAGTTTTTCAACGAAGGATGGAGAAATAGAAAATGTGAGATTGATAATGGAGTTAGTTTGTGAAGTGAGTGGTGTGGAGTTTAAATAGATTTTTAAGAGGGTCTTTTCTATTTAAAACAAATGTTAATAATGACATTTAGGGAGAATGTTCATAGCCTAAACTCATGGAAGGTATTTAGCCATTAGAAAATGAATTGTTTCACTAAACATAATGATGATATTTCACCTATGTTTTTTAGTCGTTTTAGTAGAGTCTGGGATCATTTTAGATATTTCTTAGAGGAGTTTCTTATGGTTTAAGATACATTTCATATTGTTATCATTACAGTCCATGTAATTTTATTTCTTCCTAAAGCCAGCAACTCCATAGGTATTTTGAGTATTTTAGTCAAAAATCATGTAAATTGACTTATCAAGACATCTCATGGAGTTATGGAGACAAAAGAATGAAGATCCATGGAGTTCAAGAAGGTTTTTGAAAGCAATATAATGAGGGAAATTAATGTCCCAAGATGAAAGCATGGAAGAAGACCACTCAAAGAATGAAGAAAACTGGCAATTTCTGCACATTTTTCTGCTTCATGCACCTCAGGCGCATGGCACCTGCAGAAGGTAAAAAAATCCCTACCATATACGCTCCAACAGGCGCCTACATACACCTCATGTGCATGGTTCAAGGAATTTTTTCGCTCTTGCTTAAATTGCAAGCAGGATCAATGGAAAAAGTATAGAAAATCGATTCTAGCCTAGATGGAAACTTGCCTATAAATAAAGAGCATTGAACACATTTTTATTCATTCAAAAACATGGTGTTCCAAGGTGAAGGTAAGCATCAAGGAGCAGCTAGGGTTTCCAACCCCTCCTTAAGTGTGCATTGTTTTTCGTTCTTGGTTTTTTTCATTTGTTGTCATGAGAAACTAAACACCCTCTAATTAGGGTTCTAAGATGAACCTTTGTTTATTTGATAAAATCTATTAATGCAATTTATTTATTCATTTATGATTAAGTCTTATATAATTTTCAATTGTTTTGAATGTAATGCTTTTAGACCCCAGGCACAAATAAGCCCTAATTGTAGGCAGAAGTAAGGTCAATGACTTATGCATGATCCTTAGGTTATAGTATATGGTTGACTTATCTTGCTTTAACCTAAACAAGAAATAAAACTGAAAGTTTCTTAATCATCTTAATTAAATTAGGGCTTTTAAGTAGTATTGCTAGATTATGAATCATCCATTGAGAATTTACTTCCTACCGCTCTAGTTCAACATAGTTACCAAAAGTAATTCTAAATATCTATAACGGTTTCACAATCAAATCATTGATTTTCAAGTACCCAGTCATAATTGGTATCCAATATTGCATTAATCCGTAAAATAATATACTGGGAACTTAAAGAATCCTAATCGCCGCCTAACCTCTCACTACTAGAAAAAGCAAAATTAGCTAGGGAAATTAGTGACGGAAAAAATAAAATTCCTCACAAATTTCTTGGTCGCAAAATTTAGTGACGGAATTAGAGAGAGATTTCACATTTTCCCTCACTAAATATCCCTCACTAATTTTTGTTTTTTTAGTAGTGTCTAAAGCAAAACATTTACTTCCAAGCAAATGACTACTATTTGCATTAAGCATACAATTCAAAAGTTCAACCTCTTAAAACCCTTTATTTATTTTTAATTTAAATAAGTTAAGTGAACTTATAAGTTAATGACAATCCATGTATGTGGAGATGATAAACTTACTACTTTATTACTTGTTACAGTTTGGTGCACTGATCAAATTTGTTATCAAGTTTTTGACGCCGTAGCCAAGGATTGTTGATATTCAACAAGAGAACTTGCTTTACTAATTTTGTAAATATTAGGTTTATTTTTCTGTTTTAGATTACGTTTAGTTTTATTAGATTATGTTTGTTTAGGGTATAATTTATTTGCTTTTTATATTATATTTTTTATTTGCTTTTATCAAAAACAAAAAAAGATTTTTTGTTGTAGTTTTATTTTTACGTAGTAACTTTTTTTTAGTTTTATATCTTAGTTTAGTTATTTATTTTGTATTTTTTTTTTAATTTGGTGTGCATTCTATCAAATATAACTTCTTGAGCAGTTTATTTTAAATTCAGCCTGCATCATCTTGGAAAACTCTTACGAGAGAGAGTAGCATTAGTATAAACAAATATGATATCATCAACATATATCTTATATCTGAACATTTAAATTTTCATTTTTTAATGACTTTATAAATAGTGTAGTGTGATCTTGACGTCAAAAACCATTTTTCAAAGAAAGTTACCAAGTTTGTCATACCATGTTCGGGAGGCTTGTTTCATACCATACAATGACTTTTAATGTTTTAAAACATGTTCTAGTGTTTTAAATCTTCAAACTCATGAGGTTGTTTCACATCACTTCTTCATAAATAACATCATTGAAAAATGTACTTTTAACATCTATGTGATATAATGGTTGGAACTTCTCCTTATTCTATTATGGTTTATATTTAAATTTGGAATGCCACACTTAATACTATTTTATTTAATGGAAAATGCTAGCGAGTGGGGACCCTTTTTTGGGTAAGTGGACTCATTTTAGTCTTTAAAATTTATTTCCATTGTATTTTTTAAGGATAATTTCCATTGGTATTGTCTAGTGGTATAATTATAAAGATATTTTATGTGAGATCTTAGGTTCAGTTTTGGTTCTCCACACTTCATTCGTCTTTTCAACGTGTTTTATCTCAGGATTGCCGACTGATCCTACAAACCAACACGAGTCTTTTCAGCGTGTTATGTCCTCCCTCGCAAGCTTTTCGGGAAACTTTCTATAAGCTCACTCATCCTAAAATTGCTCCAAGTCAAGCACGCTTAACTGTGGAGTTCTTGTAAAATGAGCTACCAAAAAGAAGATGCATCATGTTGATATAGGTAGTACCCACTAGTGCAAATCAGGGATACAAAACCTGTTTTTTTGAGATTTAAGACCTGTTTTTTGCCGGGGTTATATCATCGGGTGTTGTAAGTTTGAGATACGACACCTGTTTTTTATTGGGGATAAAAACAACATATTGTACCTGTTTTTTCTAATAAACTGGTGTGATATATGTATTTGAAACCCCACTTTTACACTAAAATAGGTGTAAAACCGCACATATAACTCCTGTTTGAATACAAAATCAGGTGTGATAACAAACATATAACACCCATTTTATCAAAAAAACAGGTGTGAGAAAACTAGTAGCAAATTAAAAAAAAATATTAACCTGCAGGCATCGTCAGCTACAGGTTATTCAATTCCACAATGCTTTTATTTTTATTTTTATTTTTTGCAGTGAATATCATCTAATGTTTCTTCAGAAACCAACATAGATATATAACTAATTATACTACAATGGTGCATTGGGATAAATGCATACATTTTTTATTTATTTT
>Ga0315914_1008907_pt1 | contig 13130 bp, 13 predicted proteins | sample MpolenodulesMG_FD_203920 | JGI IMG/M metagenome (GOLD analysis project Ga0315914, IMG submission 203920) | Medicago polymorpha root nodule microbial communities from Los Angeles, California, United States - elongated nodules | ecosystem: Host-associated > Plants > Roots > Nodule | place: USA...
CCCCTCCCAAAAAAAAATAATTTAAATAACGATTTAATGGAAGAAATAATACATGTGGGGGCCTTGAAGAAGGAAAGAAAATAAACTGGTAGGGATGACACGACAGATTTCAGAAGAATTAGGCGGCCGCCAAACGAGAGAAATTTGCTTTTCCAATTCGACAATCTAGAGTGGATACAAGTCAAAACCGGCTTCTAAAAGTCCAACTTACGCGGATCCTCTCTTATAGGCAAACCCAAGTACACAAACGGGAGAGCTCCCACATGACAGTTAAGTGCCAAAGAGGCTTCAGACAACCAAGAAATAGAGACGTTCACTCCTATAAGTTAACTTTTGTTGAAATTAACCTTTAAACCAGACATCTGCTCAAAAATCAACAAAACGACCCGCATAGAACGCACGTTCAACCAGCTTTTTTCGCCGATTATCAAAGTATCATCAGTGAATTGAAGATGCGACAAGCCCAAGGCATTTTCATGCCCCAGTCTGTACCCATTAAATAGGCCAGCCTCCACTACAGACTGCATAAGCATGTTGAACCCTTCAGCATCTAGTAAAAAGAGAAACGATGAAAGTGGGTCACCCTGACGTAACCCACGTTCCAAAGGAAATTCGTCCGTGGGACTCCCGTTAACCAGAATCGAAGTCGTAGCCGTTCCAACGCATTCAGACATCCACTTCCTCCAACGCGTTGGGAAATTCAATTGTTTCATAACCTCCTCCAATTATATAAAATCCACCAAGTCATAAGCCTTCTCGAAATCCACCTTAAAAAGCAACATTTCCTTTTTAAGACGACACGCGTCATCGACCACTTCATTTGCCACCAAAATCTGCTTGCCTTTAACAAAAGCTGACCGACAATCTGACACTACACTTCTGATAACTGCGCTCAAACGGTTGGCAAGAATTTTTGCTAGCACCTTATACATGCAATTCCCCAAGGAAATTGGGCGAAAATCATTCATATGCTGAGGACTAGCCACCTTTGGAATTAGAGCAGTAAAAGTTGCATTAATCCCCTTCGACAATCTACCATTACGATGAAATTCCATTACAAAACGCATAAAATCACCCTTCAAAATTGACCAAAATTGTTTAATAAATCCGAAGCTGACACCGTCTGGGCCAGGGCTCTTATAACTGTCACAATCCCATATTGCCTGCTTCACCTCCTCTAACAAAAAAGGTCGAATGAGAGAACCCACCTCAACCAAAGATAACTGACGGAACCTCAAACTTTCCACCCCTGACCGCTCCACTGTTGTTTTTCGAAAGTGGGAAGAAAAGTGATCAAAGACAGCCTCCCTCACATTCTGAACACCTTGTATCTGACTCCCATTGACATGTAATAGCTGAATGGAATTGCAACGACGCCTTGAAGACATGACGTCGTGAAAGAATTTTGGATTCGCCTTTAATCTCGCTTGTTGCCAACGCTTACTTGTCTGAACACGTGATAAAGAGTGCAGACTGATGGAGAGTTCATGCAATTATATCTCTTCTTCTTCCTCAAGAGCGGTTGTCTCCCCTTTAATGTTGAGGGTCGACATTCGCTCCTTTAACATACCACACCGAGCATCCAAGTTCTGACAATGGTTCTGATGCTAGTCTTTTAAGCTTCCTTTTAACAACTTCAACCTCTCCTTCAAGACAAAAGCGCCCCAACCCTCTATGTTATAGGATATCCACTCTTCGCGCACAAATTGATCATAACCAGGTAAATCCGCCCAACATTTTAACATGCGAAAAGGCCTTGGTCCCCAATTGTCTTCATCAACATACAAAACCAAAGGAACATGGTCGGAGAGGCCCCTTTGGTTCGCCAATTGAATGCAATTCGGCCACGTCGCACACCAATTAGTAGAAAGCAAGAACCTATCCAAACGGCTCATGGAATACCCATCACCACGATACCAGGTAAAAAGTCTGCCACAAATTGGCAAGTCGACAAAAGAACAATCTTCAATAAATTTATTAAAAATGTCGGAATCATGTTGACGAAAAACAGAACCCCTACCCCGTCTTTTAGACACGAACCGAATAGAATTAAAGTCACCACAAAAGCACATATTTGCGTCAATATTGTTAGCCACAAAGTACAGCAGTTGATCCCATAATAACTGTTTCATCGCCGTGTCACACGGAGCATAAATATTTGCAATTACAAACTCCTGATTTGATTGAAGAATCATACCTCTAATTATCAAAACATGAGGAAATCTCGTCGTCGACAACACATTAACAATATTAGAATCCTAAACCGTCAGTAAGCCTCCTGATGCTCCTACCGAAGGTTGAAAAGAGTAACTCGTCGAAGGAATCTCCCAAATAGCCTTTACCAACATGTCGTCAACCGTACATAATTTAGTTTCTTGTAAACATAAAACAAATGGTTTTTTATCCGACACCAACTTTTTGACCTCGCTTCTCTTCTCAAAACCACCTAAACCCCTCACATTATAAGAAAGAATCCTCATTGAAAACCACAATCCACCCCAACACGCACAACGACGACACCACCTTCTAGCACCCACTTCCACTCCCTCCAGACACCCCTTTCGATAAAATCCTCCCCACCTCCTCTCTAAGACAACGTCTACCCTCCTTTGACAATACATTAAAACGATTATTCGTATCCCCTAAATACTTGACACCAATCAAACTGCCAATTCCCGAAGCATCTGCTGCAGCCGCCTCAGGGCCACCTTGTACAACCACTCAGTGTTCCCAATATTTATTCACAGATGAAATACAGGTGCTTGATGTTACCTTCGGAGTAGTAGAAGTTACCATGTCTTTAGATTTGGAGCGTGCTAATATCCTTGCTTTGCGTTCTTTTGCCTGTTTTTTCAGAATTTTCAAAATCTCCAACCTGTCCTTCGCGAGCATCCTTGCCAACCTTTTCAAATTGCGAGAAGAATGTTTGAAATTTCCAACCGATTTCTTCTTTCTTTTTTTAGTACCATCATTGACAGTTGTTGACATAGAACCTCCCACAATAGGTAACGTGCAAGTCGCTGTTTGAATTAAGCTTTTATGTGGAACAGCTTTAGGTGCCGAGACTGAAGGCACAAACGTGTTCTTCAAAGCATCTGTTTTTACTGGCCCTTCTGTCTGTAACGCCCCCACACCGTTTTCATCCATGTAACGGTCCTCAGGCACAGCTTTGGCCTCATGTTCCCTCCACTCCCTATGAATATCATCAATTAAAGCATCTACATCACCATCGGCCTCATGAAAACCGTCCACCATTTCATGTTCCAACCCATCAACATCATTGAAAAAGCCCCTAAAGAATTGTAGTTAAGTTTTGTCCAAGGGTAAATTATCCCAATCATTCGGGATAACGTAGAAAAAGCCATCCGACAATAGATCTAGAAATTACAGAAACACAACTTGACTCTGAAGTCTGATCTATTCTCTTAAATTTTCTTACTGAAAACTACCCCAACCAAAACCATTATCAATCTATCCGTAAGCAACACCAACTCCAAAAGAATCGGTGTATTTCCGTGTTTGTCGAAACAGTAACAGTACTACTACTACAAAGAAGAAAGAAGAAGAAATGAGGATCGATTCTTCTTTCAATTTCAACCATAAAAATTACCTCATCAAGTTACTTCTCACTCTTTTCTTCTCTGTACTCGCTTTTCGTCTTCTCTTCTTTCAATCTCTTCCCACTCTCACCGAACAACCCCAAACCCCTCCTCAAACTTCTTCAACTCTTTCTGACCTTCAACAACTCCCTCTTCAAAATCAACAACAACAAGATCAAGATCAACTCTCTCCCACCGACACTGGTCAGTAACATTATTAATTTTTATTTGTTTAGATCTGAAATAGTAGTGTTTAATTAATGTGGCCAAAACAAGTTAAAGTTGGGATTTTTACTCTTTTTTTTGTTGGATGCAGGTAAATGTGATTATTTTAATGGTGATTGGGTACCAAATCCATTGGGTCCAATTTATACAAATGAAACATGTGACCTTATTGAATCACATCAAAATTGCTTGAAAAATGGCAGACCAGACAGAGAATTTTTGTACTGGAAGTGGGCTCCTAGAGATTGTGAGTTACCTATTTTTGATCCTCAAAGGTTTCTCAACTTGATGCGTGGTAAAGTGTGGGCGCTTATTGGTGATTCCATTTCTCGTAACCATGTTCAGTCCTTGCTCTGCACGCTTTCTAAGGTTTGGTTTTTTCATTGCTAAATAAATTGAACCATTGTATTCATTGTTGTTGTCAATAGTTTTGTGGCCGTGTTGGTCCTGTTACGAAAACTTGTACAAAATAGATTGGACAAAGCTAACATTCATTAAGCATGTTGTTTTCCTTTTTTGTCTGATCTTTTGTGAATGTTTCTTTGAGGATCAGACAACTGTTTTTTGTACGTGTTTTTTCGGATGATGCCTTGACTGGGTCTTGTTTTGGTTCCAATGGATAACTTTGATAGTTTATTTATTGAGTCTGGAGAATAACTCAAGAATCTGTTGGTTTGTGTTAGAAAGTTGTTGCTCAATTGCACTTATTTGTTTGCATATAAGCTATGATAGAATAGGTCTATACACTTTGGTGATTATATATTTATGAAGTACTGAATCAAACTAGGATGAAAAGAGTGGAGAATGAAGTCAAGTCATTGTTTTTATTTTGTTTGATCTAGTTGCATTGCATCAGAATCTAGCTCAATAGATACGATATAGCACCCGAGAATCGGACTGGACAAGAACTCTGGGATTTTGAGGTTTTGTTTATCAGCTCCAAAAGTAATTGAGGATAGAAGCATTTTATTTACAATATTTGATATATATTGTTTTGAACTTTGATTGGAATGATTATTCAATTTGTACTTTGTACTTGTAGTGAAAAGCTTTTCTTTGATACTTGTGAATTGTGATTAACTCCAAAAAATGAAAAAGTATAGACTGCCAAAACTTGAAAAGCTTTCAACTCAATTAAGAAGAGTTAAAAAGGATAATGATTATGAAAGGCAATGGCTTGAACAAGCTGAGGCCAGTTACAAGTCCATACACGTATAGTTGCCACCGGTCTACTCAATTATGCATTTGTTTTAAATCGTAACTTATGAGATTTAGTTCTTAAGATGATCTCTCTCTCTCTCTCTCTCTCTCTCTCTCCCTCTCTCTCCTTCCCTCCCTCCCTCTCCCTCTCCCTCTCCCTCGTTTATTCTTCATGTACACGATTAAACACATTTCCTTCACTATTTTTATCTAAAATAGAATAATATGTACGACTCTTATGATACTAGATTTACTTTCATGTACACAGTTAAGAACATTTCCTTCGCCATTTTTGTTTTAAATAGAAGAATATGTGCAATACAACTTTTATACTAGTGAATTTACTTTCTATAATTGATTTACATTTACTGCTTTTTGTCAATTTTGCGAAACCTGGACTTTTTGACCACTTGTTTGGACTGAATTGAAGCATGGTAGATTATGAAATTAATCATACAAACTTTCACATAGGAACCGAGTGTTATTCACTTGAGCTATTTTAACCTTCAGGTAGAAAAAGCTGTCTTAGTCTACCACGATGAGGGATACAAGTCCAAAAGCTGGCACTTTCCGTCACACAACTTCAGTATGTCAGTTATTTGGTCACCATTCCTTGTGGAAGCTGCTATTTTTGAAGACATAAATGGCGTTTCAAGTTCTGAAGTTGAGCTATATCTCGACAAACTGGATAGTAAATGGACAGATCAGTACCAAAACTTTGATTACATTATTATCTCAACGGGAAAGTGGTTTGTCAAATCTGCAATCTACTATGAAAATGACACTATACTGGGCTGTCACGGCTGTTCTAGTAACAAGAACATGACAGATCTAGGGTTTGACTTTGCATATCGCAAAGTCTTGAAAAATGTCATGAACTTCATAGTATCTTCCAATCACAAGGGCTTGATTTTGTTCAGGACATCCACACCTGACCATTTTGAAAATGGAGAGTGGTTTAGCGGCGGAACGTGCAACAGAACTGAGCCGATTAAAGAAGGTGAGATGGAAATTAAGCTTTTGCTTAGAATTCTTCGCGACATTGAGTTAGAAGAGTTTAAAAAGGCAGCGTCTGAAGCTTCAAAAAATGGAGTGAATCTCAAGCTTGCTGATTTTGCACCACTTTCGCTTTTGAGACCAGATGGGCATCCAGGTCCATACAGGCAATTTCAACCCTTTGCCAAGGACAAAAATGCTAAAGTTCAGACTGATTGTTTGCATTGGTGCTTACCTGGGCCTATAGACTCTTGGAATGACATCATAATGGAGATGGTTGTCAATGGATAACAAAATCACTGAATTGGTCCTTGCAGTTAGTTTCTTCCCTCATGCTAGTTGCGCATGTGTGTGAATTCATTCACTGAATTGTTTCTCTATGTATGTATACTATGACTATGATTCTTGATCGATATTCTTACAGATGTACGATGTAATATTGCACAAAGGTTTAATTATAGTTTTATAGCTCGTTTTGATGTGTTGAGTTGGTAATGCATGGCCATAACAATCTATTTTCTTTTATGATTTTTATTTATTTTTGTTGAGGGGGTCAACTGAGGTTATTTGAGACAATTTGTCTCTCATAAATATTTACCGTGAAGGGAACAGCTACATGGATAAAATTCATTTCAATACTTCAAATGTTGGAATTTTTTGATGGGATACTCTCCCTTCTCCATTATGGAAGACTTTAACCAGGGGCTTGAAGGATGATGGATCTTTGTGTTCCCTAAATTATTTTATTTTATTTTATGTTTAGCTAGCTTAATAATATATATTTAACTACTTAATTTGTCTAACATTAGTGGAAATAAGAAAGTCAGATTATCACTTGATTAATAGATTTATTTTGTCATATTTTTTATACATTTAAGTCTTTTGCAACTATACCAGAAGAGTTTTTGAGAAAAAAAAAACTAAATTGCATTTTTGGTCCCTTAACTATTTAGGTAGTATTGCTTTAGTCCTTTAATTAAAATTCGATTTATTTTGGTCCTTTAACTATTCTGGGATTCTTGTTGTTAAAGGTCGATAGAGATGATATGAAGATGAAAAAGATGAGAAGAAAATGAAGAAAACCTAACGTTTTTGAATTAAAACAAACGGAAAAGACCAAAATGTGTAACAGAGAGAAGTTAAGGGACCAAAGTAAATAGTTAAGGGACCAAAAATGCAATTTATCCAACAAAAAATTAAGACAACTCAAAAGGGCAATGAGTTTCATTTAAATGACTTAGTGTATGTTGGTATTATTATGGTAGTTTCACCGTAATTATGGTGATCCACTGGTGCGGTGGTGGCTCATCGTGATTCTGACAAAGTCACTGTGATACTAAACATGCATTTAGAGAAGAAAATATTGTTCTAAACGTTGTTGTAAAATGGTTGCACAAATATTATTTTTCTATTTGTAAACACAGTTCATGGTTCTATGGAGATGATGTAGTTATATATTCCCTTCCGAATTAAATATATACAAAAAAGATATATGTGTAAAGTTGACAAAGGTGATCTAAAATTAATTATTTAGTTAATGATATTTCAATTAAGCATTAATAGTTGAGTCCACGTCAGCGTTATCTTATCTAAATCTCAGTCAACCTATCATATTTAAATTCCTATGAGTCATGACAAAAGTGATGACATCAACACTATCTTATGTAATTCTCAATCGATCGATCATATTATGAAATTGCACTACAATCATGTTTCCAGTAGAGTTTTTTGTCCAAGCATATGACAACAGACATGTTGAGACTTGAGAGGACAAACACAAAAGATGTTGTATTTTCATGCAATAAGAAAATAGTTATAAAAAAATAAAAATGAATGGTGTTTTTTGCCTTGTCTCCAAGTTAACACATGTCCCTCAAAATTTGTTCAAGTAGTGTTCAATGGTAAAAAGATGATAGGGGTGTTATTAATTATAAAAGAGTGGTAGAAAAGAGAGAAGAGAGATTATGGCTCAACAAGCCCAAATGAAGCCACCGTCAAAACTCAAAAGAATTTGCATGTAACGGCTATTTCCTTTTAAAACCATCCAGTGATGCATTTTAAAATCTCCCTGCATATGGTAAATTTATATTTGGTGAGAAACATATGGTAAACAATTTATTGCATTCCTCTCTAGTTTGAACCAACGGTCAAAAATTAAATTGAGAACAAGCATATGGTCACACCTCAAGTCCAAATTCAAAAAATCCGACCGTTGTAACCTTTCACAGCTCCTCCTATAAAATGACTTCACTTTCCTCTCACTGTCACAAACCATTTCAATTCATTTCTGAATTTCTCTGAATTCAGTTTTCTCTCTCGTTTTAACGATGGCCGACGTAGTTGCCGAGATCCCCACAAAGAAATCAAGAGGAAGCAGAAAGGCTCTCAAGGAGAAAGCTCCAACAGCCAATGATGCCAACATCATAGCTGGGGAGGCAGCTATTTCTCCCATTTCTGAGAATTTTACTAACCCTAAGAAGGGTAAAGCTGCATCAAAGAAACAACAAAAGCCAAAGGAAAGATCTTTCGAGCAAGATTTGCTCGAGATGCAGGAAAAGATGGAGCAGTTGCGCCTCGAGAAAGAGAAGACCGAAGAGCTGTTGAAAGCCAAAGATGAGATCTTGAAGCAAAAGGATGAAGAACTCGAGAATCGTGGCAAAGAGCTTAAGAAATTGCAGAAATTGAAAGAATTCAAACCCACCATGGTTAGTTAGTTCATTTCAATTTCATTTTTATTATTATCTTATTGGATTAAATATGTTTTTTCCTCTAAATATACCATTTTTTATTTTTAGGGTTTAGGGTTTGTGTTGAAATTGGTCCTATAATATTCTTTGAATATCTTAATATTTATCTCAATTTTTATCACAATGTACAGAATTTGCCTATGGTGAAAGACAAGGAACAAGAGAAGAAGGAAAAGAAAAAGAATGGGTGCCCTGAGAAGAAAAGGCCTTCTTCAGCATACATGTTATGGGTCAAAGATCAATGGCATGAGGTAAATAATAAGCAATCAAATCTAACTATCAGGATAATGATTAATTATATTTATTTTTATTTTCTTTTAATTTTCGATGTTGCAATGTGAATTTATGGATTGATGATTGGTGCAGGTTAAGAAGGAAAATCCAGAGGCTGAATTTAAGGACATTTCAAACATTTTGGGGACTAAATGGAAGACAGTTAGTGAAGAAGAGAAAAAGCCTTATGAGGAGAAATACCAAGCTGAAAAAGAGGCTTATTTGCAAGTAATTACAAAGGAAAAACGTGAAATTGAGGCAATGAAACTCTTGGAAGAGGAACAGAAGCAGAAGACTGCTATGGAATTGCTTGAACAGTTTATGCAATTCAAACAAGAGGCAGAAAAGGAGAGCAAGAAGAACAAGAAAGAGAAGGATCCATTGAAACCCAAGCATCCTATGTCAGCTTTTTTCCTGTTTACTAATGATAGAAGAGCAGCTATTCTTGCAGACAACAAGGGTGTCTTGGAGGTAATTCATCACATGATTGGGCCTGTTTGAATAAACAGCTTATTTGCAGCTTATAGCACAAGTGCTTATCAATGAAAAGCACTTATGTATAAGCTTTTATTATAGAAAAGGTTTAATTGCAGTTTTAGCCCCCTAACTTTCTCAAAGTTGCAATTTTTGGCCCCCTAAGAAAAAAAACAACAAAACCGCCCCTTAAGTTTTGCACCTGTGGTAGTTTTAGCCCCCAAGGCTGATATTGACTCGGTTTACGCTGACGCTGCCTTTAGTGTTGCACCACATATTATTTTTTTTATTTTTTTTTTGCCTTGGGAGGCCAAAATTGCTACGGTTGCAAAACTTAAGGGGCTGTTTTGTAGTTTTTTTTCTTAGGGAGCCAAAATCGCAACTTTGGAAAAGTTAGGGGGCTAAAACTGCAATTAAGCCTATAGAAAAAGATAAAACTATGTCAAATTGTTTTTGTATATACTAAGTTGTTTTTATAAGCAATAATGGACCACTTCTGAAAATAAGTTGAAAAATGCTTATGAAATTGTCATAAGTTATTTTTATGAATTAGGTCAGTAGATAAGCTCAAATAAGCCGAATGCTGTGGAGGAACCTGGATTCACACATTCTGGACAACACTAAAGGCAGATGAGCCGGGTCGTGTTTGGTGTCCAATAGAATTATCATTATGATTGAATAAAATTTACTTAATGTTGGTGTTGTGCTTTACAGGTTTCCAAGATCACATCTGAAGAGTGGAAAAACATGACAGAAGAACAAAAAAGGCCTTATGAAGAGGTACAATTATGTAAAACCATTAGTTTTCATTAGTATTTTTTGTAGTAGATATTTGATTTCTTACACTCTAATTTGAAACTTTTAGATGGCAAAGAAGAACAGGGAGCAATATGCCCAAGAAATGGAGGCTTACAAACTGAAGAAAGATGAGGAGGCTGCAAATCTTATGAAGGAAGAGGAAGAACACATGAAACTTCAGAAACATGAAGCCTTGCAATTGCTCAAGAAGAAGGAAAAAACTGAAAACATGATCAAGGAAACAAAATTGAATCGTCAGAAGAAGAAACATAACAAGGAAGAAAATAATTCTGATCCAAACAGGCCTAAAAGACCTGCATCCTCATATATTCTTTTCAGGTAAAAGTCAATTTAACTTTGTGCAAACATTGTAAATTATTATTACATTATGATGTGCAAGTTAACATATACAAAAATTTAACTCCATGCAGCAAAGAAGCAAGGAAGAGAATACTGGAGGAACGTCCAGGAGTTGGAGGAAACATGCTCAACACACTTGTTTCAATGAAGTGGAAGGTATTGTTTTGATTTTTTTTTAATTTTTATGTAGGTATATTTGTTTTGATTATTATGATTGAACACCATTTTTCACTTTATTGTATATTATTGATTTGGTTCCCATTTATTTATATAGGATATGAGTGAGGAAGATAAACAATTGTGGAATGGCAAAGCATCTGAAGCAATGGATGCATACAAGAAGGAAAGGGAGGAATACAACAAATCTATTGTTGCAAAGGTGGAGCAGAAAACCAATGAATGATGATTGACTTTGCCATGTTCAAATCTGTATTGAACATATGCTTGATTTAATTTTCTAGTTGTAATAATTTCTTGAAGGAATAACAATTGGTTTTAATTTCAGACCACTTTCCGATTCAACTGTTATCTGATTTTGTTTCATATCCTTTTAAACAAAAATATAAATAGTAAATATTGAACAAAATCCAAATAATAATAATTGGGATAAAGTAAAATGTAAAATAGAATGTTGTGAAATAACTTTCATACCCTTTTTTTTATTTAGATACCTAGAGAAAATAATTTTGGGTTAAATGTTTTTAGTCCCTATAAACATAGTTTTAAAAACCTGTTTGGACCGGCCGGTCGAAACGGTCCGGCCAGAAACTGGTAGGTGTTCCGGTTCGATTCATACATCAGATCAGTCATATAGTTAAACCGGTACAAACCGATGAAACTCGCTTAAAATTGGTAACTCAGACGATTTTCAAGCCCAACCGGTTTAATTAAGTTTTATTTTTAGAGTCATTAATTAAATCCTTTTAACACGTATTAATGCTCCATTATTTCTGGTTTAATATATTATTAATAATAATATTATTAATTATTATTATTAATTAATAGCAACTAATAGTAATTCTTTAAGGAAATGTTAATTTGTGCCCTTGAGACATAAGTTAAGAAGACAAGTGTAAAAGGTTTTTCTTTGAATATGTGCATTCAATATCTTAAAAGTTGCAAAAGTTATACTTTCAATATAAAATTTATTTTTAATTTCTATTTTAAATTAGAGCACAAGTTAACATGACTTTAACTGATTTGACTTTTGATTTTTGTAAAACAAGTTCCTAGTTTAAAAAATTTGATGGTAGTAAGAATCAAACTTAACCAGTGCATTAACCTCTTGTTTGTGTTAACAAATGTAATATAGCAGATTTTTATTAAATATAATATTTTTTTTACAAGTATTAAATATAATATTAATTGATATGCAAAACAAAACTTATATTTCCTATCAACAAACTGTAATTATTCAAATACTATTATACATGTAGTACTACATGTGAGTTTTTTAGTTTTGAAGTGGTCGTGTCATAGGTTCTATCTTTTTTAATCTGATAACCTATAAAAATTTAATCTTAAGGTCGAATAATCTAACCGAGTTATTTGGTTTAATTTGGTTCACTCATGCGGTTCAACCAATGATTCAGTGGCTCGACCATTAACCCAGTGACTCAGTACCCCTGCCGAGTCGATGACCAAGCCGAGTTTTAAAACTATGTCTATAAATATGTCAACTTTTTGTTTTAGTCCCTCGAAAAAATTTCTTCAACTTTTAGTCACTTAGAACATCAACAATGGTAGTTCCTTAAGAGAGACTCATTAAATAGACCCCACATTACACATCACCTATTTATAATATTTTAATAAAAGCACCTATTAAGGACTCAAGGACTCCAATAGGAGTACATTAATAAGGACTCCAATAAAAAGTACTAAAATAGGTCCCACTAACTTTACATCATTAAACAAAAATAATTTATTTATTAAATTATAAATTACCTCATAATATTAATTATTAAATTATTACTTCTTCTGTAAGCGGGACTACATAGTACATGTTTTATTATTTCTTTTAAACGTGGGACCCGTTAGTTGCCTAGGAGAGAGAGTCCTTATATAGTTACATGTTCCTAATGGGGACTATTTTTTCTTCCTCCAATGGAGGGTCCTTGACAGGGAGTGGTCCTTGTTAAGTAAGGACCTCCCATTGGAGATGCTCTTAAAAATTTTCTATTTTCACTTTTTGTTTCTCCATTAAAGTAAACTCGTATGTAAAATACATATTTTTTAATAAAAGTTTGCAGAAAAATTCATAATATTATGAGAATCTCTCCAAAAAAAATTAATTTTTTTAACAAAACATGAATTTAATATGAATTTGTATATTTGTTACATTTAAAAATTCATATTTAATTTTTGTTTTGTTAAAAAATTCTAATTTGTTTTGGGAAATTTTTTAACATTATTCTACACATTTCTGCACAATTTCATTAAAAAATAAAAAAAATAAATA
>Ga0315914_1008908_pt1 | contig 13129 bp, 4 predicted proteins | sample MpolenodulesMG_FD_203920 | JGI IMG/M metagenome (GOLD analysis project Ga0315914, IMG submission 203920) | Medicago polymorpha root nodule microbial communities from Los Angeles, California, United States - elongated nodules | ecosystem: Host-associated > Plants > Roots > Nodule | place: USA...
TTTATTATTATTGTATTTTAATTATATATATGTTGTTGCCAAAAAAACAAAAAAAATCGAAAAAATAAAATAAAAAAGTCAGTCCCGCCAATTGGAATGGCGGGAACGAAAAAAAAATTAAAAAAAAAACGTCACATCATTTCAGCCTGTGACGAACTGACACGTGTCAGGCAGGGGCCCATTCTCGCCATTTGAAACGACGGAAATGAGGAAAACGACAAAAAAAAAATTCCCGAAAAATGAAAGTGGGTCATTTTGAGAATTTTTTTTCAAAGGGGGTTTTTGGCATGAGGGTCAGAAAAAAAAAAAAAAAACTTAAATAGTCTGCCCAACGAGTACAGTTTGATTTGACTGAGAGATCATGGAACAAGATACGCGGGCCACTAGCAACATTACTAAAGCCATCATTAGGTCATGTCACACAAAAGTAAACCATAATAATCTAAAGAAATGTTTTTTACTCAAAGATAACAATCTAAAGAGAAAGAAGATGTTTTTTCTACTCAAGATTTCCTTCATGCTTAATTGCATTTGTTGTTTTATTTTTTAGTTAATCATGCCTAATTGTATATAACATATTCTTCCATAAGTGTTTAGGTTTAAGAGTTGTATTGTTTAATTAAATAATTTTTCATACAAACAATCAAGACTAATATTTGCTCGCAGTGTAGTCATGGAGGTCTGAGGCAAAATTGATCCAAAGAAACAGTCTTGAGAATCACTTGAGTAATTAGAGGTGAAGGTGTGGTTGTGTCATATCTCTTGTGAAGTGTTTTAGATTCTATATGAATACTTTTTATTATTATTATCAAAGAGGATGAACTTCTTCAACATTGAAAAGATCATGTTCCCAATTTGCAGTCTTACACCACCTAATAGATCACAATGAAAAGAAGATCAAAAGATAATGGTCTATAAAGAATTGAGAATTAGTATAGAGTCAACAAGATATGTTGACATCGAATATCAAACTTAGTATACTTACAATTTTAATAACTCTTTATACAAAGAGAAGGTGAAATTGAACTGATCCAATTGTTGAACCATCTTATATTATGTTAATTATCTTGTATACAAAATTCCAAAAGAAGAAGTATTCTTTAAAATTTTGTGCTTTTAATTGATTAAAAAGTTAAAGATTAAATGCAATGCACACATTTCAATAAATTGTTTCTATATTTGAATCATTAACTTGTGTCTTGCCTTAAAGGTACAAGTTAGTATTTCCCTTTAAACATTTGTTGGTATATGTTTTAACAATAGATACTTTCCCATGTTTTAAATATTGTAGTAATCGTTAACATAAGATAATTTGATAAAATAACATATAGTTTTAAAATTTTATGAGTCTTATAGGTTTCGTTTAGTTAAGGAAAATTTTAATTCAACAATTGGATTGATTTAAGTTGTATTCCACAAAAAAATTATTGAAGATGTAAGTATAAAAAATTTGACACATAGTGGCAAAAGATCTTGATTGCCAATAGGGATGACAAAGTGTGTTGGAACAACATGTGTTTAACATTACCTTTTGAGTTTTAATGATAACAGAGTATTAAAAATTGTCAATTGGATATGATAATATTTGTTCAAGTGTGCAGAACCATAGAAAAAAAATTTAGTGTCTCTTTTAAAGGATAGGTTTGGAAGAACAAATGAGAGCAATGGAATCAACAAGAAGGAAGCTTAAAGCATCTGAAGAAAAGAGGTTTTGAAGACAAAGTGCTCCTGAAGTGCTGACGTCATCAGAAACACCTAATCTGAAGCAAGATCACCAGAAGAAGTTTTCGTCAGAAGCTCTGAAGATCATCAGAAGACTGAAAGAATTAAAGCTTTAAAGGTTGTTCAAGAGATTTAATCACGCCAAGCATTGTAGAAGACCAGAAGAGTGAATCAACGACTAATTCAGAAGGTTGGTTCTTTAAAGAGCGTTGAAAAAGGACAATTGTACGAAGTGTACAACCACTATCTCCACTACTCTGTTTTGTGTCTACAATAGGACAAGAATAACAGTCATGCCTGCACTAGTGTCCCTCCAGACTTGGAATGAATTTGAAATTGATCCTTCATAGGACAATAACCATATCAGGCAAAAGATCATTGGTGATTTGATCAAGCTCTAAACGACTCTTTTTGATGTGCTGGCAATTCACAACGTCTCTTTTACACCTCTATATAAAGGAGTGAAGACTTAGAGAATGACAAGACTCATACAACAATTTACAAGTGGCAAAACTCTACTGAAATTGTTCTGCATCAAAAGTTCACTTAGAATTTCTTATCAAAGTCCATATCTTAGAAATTCTAGAGTCTTAAAAGTCTGTATCTGATTTGCATCGTGAACACCACTGATTGTATATCAAGTGTTCAACCTCAAACAAATTTCTTTGTAATTCTGTTTGAATAGAAGTCTCTTGCTTGTGTGCTTGAGCATAGGAAGTATCTTGATTTAGTTCAGGAGCATAGGAAATCTCTTGCAGTTGTGCTTGAGTAATTTGAAGTCTCTTGTTAGCTGTAGCAGTGAGCAGTGTTAATCAGATATTACATTTTTAGTGAACTCTCATTGGAGGTGCAAGGGGGACATGACTACTTCCGGTTTGTGGAAGGAACCTGTATAATTGTTTTGTGTCTTTCTTCTCTCTCTCTGTTTTTATCTGCTGCATTTAGATTGTGATTATCACTTCAGAAGCTGAACTCTATCTGCTTCTGATCAGTGACTTAAGTAGGAGAAAACGAAGAAAAAGCAAACACAATTCAACCTCCCCTTCTTGTGTTTTTCTTACCTTCAATTCATATCTAGAGCCTTGGTCTGTTGTCTTAACACTTAACAGTGTAACAGAAAAAGATCCGAGAAAAACATGTCTGGTGAAGACACCTCTACCAATAGAAACAATAATGATGTACCATATGATTATGGTGACAAGAAAGTTGAGTCTGGTAAAGTTCCAAAGTTTAATGAAGAATTTTCTTGGTGGAAAACCAACTTCTACAGTTATGTCATGGGTTTAGATGAAAAACTATGGGACATTCTAGAAGATGGTGTTGGTGACTTAGTCCTTGATGAAGAAAGAGCTGCTATTGATAAAAAGAAACACACTCCTGAACAGAAGAAACTTTACAAGAAACATCACAAGATCAGAGGATCACTTGTCACTACTATACCTAAAGCAGAATACATGAAGATGAGGGACAAATCTACTGCAAAGGCAATGTTTGCTTCTCTCTGTGCAAACTATGAAGGTAGCAAGAAAGTTAGAGAAGCAAAAGCTCTTATGCTTGTTCATCAGTATGAGTTGTTCAAAATGAAAGAAGATGAAAGTATTGAGCAAATGTACTCAAGATTTCAGGCCCTAGTTTCTGGACTTCAAATACTGAAGAAAAGTTATGTAGCATCTGATCATGTGAGCAAGATACTGAGAAGCTGACCTGCAAGATGGAGACCTGAAGTTACTACTATTGAAGAAGCTAAAGATTTAAACACTCTAAGTGTTGAAGATCTTGTCAGCTTTCTCAAAGTTCATGAGATAGGTCTAAATGAGCATGAACTTGCTAAGAAGGTTAAATTTATTGCTTTGCCATCTAAAGGGAATTCATCAAAAGCTTTTAAAGTTATTGAATCTGAAGATGAATCACCTGATGGAGATTCTGATGAAGATCCTACTAAGAAGATGACTATGCTTTCCAACAAGCTTGAGTATCTGGCAAAGAAGAACAGAAAGTTTCTAAGCAAGAGAGGTGGCTACAAAAGCTTCAAGAAAGAAGATCAGAAGGGATGCTTCAACTGTAAGAAGTCTGGACATTTCATTGCGGACTGTCCTGATCTTCAGAAGGAAAAGTCAAAGGACAAGTCAAAGAAATCAAATTTCAACTCAAGAAAATTCAGGAAGCAGATTAAGAAGAGTTTAATGGCAACCTGAGAAGATTTAGACAGTGAATCTGGGTCTGAAAAGGAAGAAGCTGAAGATGAAGCAAATGTAGTTGTGGGGTTGGTAGCTATATTAACATCAGAAGCTGAACCTGACTCAGACTCTGAAGATGAAAATGAGGTATATTCTAAAATTCCTAGAGAAGAACTTGTTGAGTCTCTTAAAGAGCTCCTTACACATTTTGAACTTAGAACCAATGAGTTGAAAGATTTAAAAGAAAAATATGTTGATTTAATGAAACAACAAGAATCAACTCTATTGGATCTAAAAGCTTCTGAAGAAGGACTTAGAGGATTTGACTTCATTTGTAAAACCTATGAAGAGAAGCTCAAGTTTCTTTGTCAGAAGCTACAAGAAAAGTGTAATGGAAAATCTTTAAGCAAGCATGAAATTGCTCTTGAAGACTTCATTATATCTGGTATTGACAGAAGCAAAGTGGCTTCTATGATTTATAGTATTTACAAGAATAATGGTAAAGAGATTGGATTTTCAGAATGAAAACCTAATGAAATCAGTCTCAAAGCATGTTGTGAATACATCAAGGAAGGGTTGAAAACATTCTTTGTACCTGAAGGTGCTATGTTTGAAACCGTGGTTCATTCAGAACCTGAAGCTTCCTGTTCTAAGGCTAGGATTACTTCAAAGCCAAAGAACTCTAAGTCTAAGGCAATGACAAACTCTTATTCTAAAACTTCAAAGATAGAGATTCTGAAGAGATCAGAACTTGTTCCTTAGAGTCTGTTGAAACCCGAGTCTGGTATCTTAAAATCCAAGTTAAGTTTCAGAAGAACAAAACAGTTGTTGCTTCCCGGGAACTAAAACCAAAAGGTGTTAAACATAAGGTATTGGTTAATCAGAAGCAATCAAACTTACAGCACAAGGTACAAGAAGTGAAAAGGAAAACTTCTAGTACTAACCTCAAAGGACCCATAAAGCAATGAGTACCTAAATATGAAATTGTCAATACTACAGATATGCCTAAGAGCAAAGGAAAATCAAAAGACATGGTACTTAGACAGCAGTTGCTTAAAACATATGACAGGAGAGAAATCTATATTCATCCACCTACATGTTTATTGATAATACCTTTGTTTTGTAAACTCATGTACTTAGTTCAAATCTCTTTAAATATCATTATTTTTTTTAAGGAGTTATTAGTTAACAAATATATATATATAATTAACTTATTTATCAATTCCCTTGAAAAAATTTGTTTATTGTCATATTTTATTTTCATGAATTGTGCGATTGAAAAGTACAAATTCTTCTAATAAAATATATTCTATAAGCAAAATTAATTTTACTTATTTTTTGTCAATCAGTCTAATTGTTAGAATTCAACTCTTAAAGTAAATAAGTGAAATCTACGAGGTTCGAACTCGATTCTATCCTATATTATAAAATTTCTCTCCCAACTTAGTTAAAATCATGGGAACAATAAATTATAGTTTATGACATTTGTAACGTTTTTTTAGGCAATATAACACTCATATATGTCAAAATTAATCATACTCCTCTAAAATATTTTTATTTTTTTAAGGAGAATACTTCTCTAAAATCAATTTTGACTAGGGGTGTAAATGTTCGGTTTGGTTCGGTTTTTACTATTTTTTAAAAAAGAAACCGAACCAAATTAGTCGGTTTGGATCAGTTCGGTTGATCGGTTTATTTGAAAATACAATTAAAAAAAAATCCATATTTTCACAATTTTGTATTTCATACATATAACATACTCAAATATTTCATATAACTTTGTTTTACATGTTCTATGTTTTTTAAACTACTTTGTATAACTAACATGAAAAAACTAATAAGAGATGGACGATCCCACCGACGAAGAGGAACGATGGGTTAAGTGTGACCGGCAGCTAGTGTTATTTTTTTAGTAGAAACGAAATAGACTGTGAGTGATGAGATGATATGAGATGATGATGGGAGAAAGTGAATGAATTAAGGAGTATTTTATGTTGACTTTGATTTTGAGCTTAATAAGTGTGTGTGAAGAGCGATAATATTACTAAAATGGGGAGTGAGGTTAGCATCAGTTTGGTTCATCGGTTCATTGGATTTGAAAATTAAAAATCGAGAACCAAACCAAACTAGATCAGTTTAGGTTGGTTTCGTTCGATTTTGAACCGAACCAAACAAAGTCGAATACTTTTTCAATTTAGTTCAGTCTGGATTATCGGTTTCATCGGTTTTGTCTGAACCACTTACACCCTTAATTTTGACCCTTCCAAACTTAAAATCAAACATACGCTAAATAAGCGTATTATATACATGGGATAAAAGACATATATTTAAACATTATTATTTAATTTTTTTTAGGATATTTAAACATTATTTTTAACTTTTTCTCAATAAAAAACATTATTTTTAACTTATACAATTCAATGTAACATTTATGATATTTATAATATAAAATTTCATCTTTCCCACTCCCACCATTTATTTTTTGATAGAATCCTACCATATCATGATATCTTTTTCTTTTTTTCAATAGATCCGTATCATCTCTTCTCCACCATATACCAAAAATCCCTTATTAATTTCTTGTGTAATAATTTAAAAAAAGCTTTTATTGCCTCCCCATAACAAGAAACTCAGCAAGTACTTCTGGACGGTTGTTTTAGTTACTCACCGGTAACCGATTCAACCGGTTCTATCCATGAGAGAGAAAATCTTTATATATATTCATTCTTCTCTTTCATATTATTCCGTTACTTTCCTTCTTCATCTCTCTCATTCACTCCGGTCACCGGAGAATTTACCGGCGAACTCAAAAAAACTTGAGAACTGACTAATTCTGTTTTGTTAGTTCTTTTCGACCGCGCTTTCGATCGAAGAAGATCGAATAGAATCTCCGGCGATGTTGAAGTAGTATTAGTTTGCTTAAACAAGATTAGAGTAATAATTAATTACTTGAAGATTAAGCATCATGTTAGATCTTAATCTGAATGAAGATTACGAAGACTCGATCATGCTGGTGGAAAAACTTCCAGAAGCTTCATCAGGAACTTCGAATTCATCCATAGTGAATGCAGAGGCTTCAAGTAACATCACCGGTGATGAAGACTCGTGTTCAACACGCGCCGGTGGTGTTTTCACTTTCAACTTCGGTATCCTGAAGGTGGAAGGAGGTAACGATGATGTTGTTGTTCCGACTAAGGAGTTTTTTCCGGTGAGTGCCGAGACTTCAACGATGATGATTCCGGCAAGGAAGAGCGCGATGGATCTTACAATGGATCGTCGTCTTGGCGGTGAAAATGGAGTTGTTGAAGTTCAGCAAAAGCCTCAGGTGAAGAAGAGTAGGAGAGGTCCGAGGTCGAGGAGCTCGCAGTATAGAGGAGTCACGTTCTATCGTAGAACTGGAAGATGGGAATCGCATATCTGGTTTGTGTACTTCGCGTTCATTTTACTCTTTTAGCCTTTCTGGTATTTTTTTACTCGCACCTGATCATATAAAATGTTTCTGCATTTTATCATCTGAGTTGTACTTAACGTTACTGATAGTGTATTTTTTTTACTCGCACCGGATCATATAAAATGTTTTCTGTATTTTATCATATGAGTTGTACTTACTGATGGTGATTTTGTTTGATTGAAATGGATAGTGATTATAATTTTTGTGTGAATTTTGAATTTGGTTAATTGAATAATATCTAACTTGTTTTATTTGGTGGTTTTGTTTGTAATTTTTTGATGTAGGGATTGTGGGAAGCAAGTTTATTTGGGTATGAATTTGTATTTTTGATTAATTAATTTCATTTATGTTGAAGTGTTTATTATATTCTTCTTTGCTATTTATGGAAAGTTTATGAAACTTGTATTTGGGCTTGTAGGTGGATTTGACACGGCTCATGCTGCTGCTAGGTAAAATTTCTGCACAAATTTAATAATATGTTTTCATTGACTTTAAGATTTTAAGATAGTGATTTGATATTTGTTCATTGACTTGGAATTTTTTAAATACAGAGCCTATGATCGAGCTGCTATAAAGTTCAGGGGACTTGATGCTGACATTAACTTCAATCTAGTTGAGTATGAGGAAGATATGAATCAGGTTTGCAAACCTTTTGATTAATATATGAGTATATACATTATAGAGGATTTATCGAAATTAAGGTGAACCACCGTGATTTTGTAAAAACTACTGAGTGTCATCAAATATGCACACATAGATGGATTGTATGGTTGATTTTTCACCGTTTTAATTATTATCAATGATGATGAATAGATGAAGAATCTATCAAAGGAGGAATTTGTGCACATTCTACGTCGCCACAGTAATGGTTTCTCAAGGGGGAGTTCAAAATACAGAGGAGTAACGCTTCACAAATGTGGTCGTTGGGAAGCTAGAATGGGACAACTCCTTGGCAAAAAGTGAGGACCTACTTTTATTTAATCTGAAATCAATTATACTGAAGTAGTGGTTTAGTTTAATTTGTTGTATTATAGGATTTTATATGATATGCTCTAAGTACGAATTCAAGTTCCTGTTGGCCTATAAAAGGAAATGAAATTGATTTCACTTTCAGCTTATTCTCAAATGGGGTCTATAATCTTTAGGCTTTTTCCATGTTTGGAGAAACATGTGTAAGATGCCTGTTTCAAAGAAACAATTGGCAAAGGTGTTTTTGTTGTTATAGATATTGCAATGATTTCATGCAGGTATATATATCTTGGGCTGTTCGACAGCGAAGTAGAAGCTGCAAGGTCCTTGTGATACATAAATTATGTTCTTACATAATGTATTGAATTTACTACCCTTAAATTATCAAAGCTCATTAGGATTCTAACCAATATGTTTCTCTCTTTCTGGAAATCAGGGCTTATGACAAAGCAGCTCTAAAATGCAATGGAAGAGAGGCAGTGACAAACTTTGAGCCAAGTACATATGAAAATGAGATGAAACCAGAAGCTATTAATGAAGGTAGTACTTCATACCAAAGTCTTCATCTGACATATTTGACCCAGACCAGATACTTTAATTCATTAAACAAACTACTTCTATTAATTAATACTTGTTCAATGTAAAAAGGGTTTTATATTTGTTTAAACACAGGTAGCAGTCACAATCTTGACCTTAATTTGGGCATGGCGACTCCAGGATATGAACCCAAAGAAAACAAAGGATATCGTCAATTTCAGACCGTTCCTTCTTACAACATGCATCCTGGAAGGAATTTGAAGGTATATTATTGAACTCTACTACTTCCAAATTTAATATACTAGTAAAATTTACATGTATTAGTCTAAATATAAGTCCAGAGTAAGCTAGTTCCATAACATAACACACTTTGTAGGACACTTAAACTATAGAGCAGAATTTTTTGTGTGGGTTCAGTGTTATTTTGGCTTTTGTGGATTAACCTCATAGCCAATTACCCCCTTGCTTTCCTTTGAAAGCTGTTAATCTTTGTGTAACTTTAGGTTCAGATTCTTCATAAATTGTCACGTTTGGTAATAACGTGGGTTCACTTTATTTGCAGATGGAGACTAATGTTAATTCAGTTATCGGTGACCCGTCTTTGAAAAAGCTGGTTGTAACTGAACAGCGTCCTCCCATGTGGAATGCCACGTTTTCTAGTTTCTTTCCCAATGAGGTAAGAATTCACTGCCTATTATCTCTCTCTATCTCTGATAAATCTGTTCACTACCTATTCTGTAGTTTTGACCTTTGACTAAAGTGAATTGCTTTTCTTTGCCCAGTGTTTCATAGTACAAGTGTGTGTTTGTTTTATTTGAACAATAGTACATTTGAATGTAAAAAGCATGTTTATAGTTCTAACTAGAAATTAGAATCAATCCATATACCATCCAAACGTGTCAAAATTAATTTTATACATTTGAAATCGCTTTTGGCTTTCTAACTGAAAAACAAACACTACAAAAAAATTCTTCTCAGTGTTGGCCTTAGAACGAAGTGGAAAATTTAACTTTTGATATAAAACAATTGAATTCTTAGGGATGTGCACTAATTTTATTTTGTTGAAATATTTAGCAGGAAAGGGCAGAGAGAATTGGCATTGATCCTTCAAAAGGACACCCGAACTGGGCGTGGCAAGGGCATAGTCATGGCACTGTTTCCCCAGTACCACAATTCTCTACTGCAGCATCATCAGGATTCTCCATTTCAGCTACCTTTCCACCAAATGCAATCTTTCAAACACAACCAATGAACTCAATCCCCCAGACACTCTGTTTCACTCCTGGTAGCAATGCATCTCAATACTATTACCAGGTTAAGTCCTCACAGGCACCACCATAGCCTATATTCTGTATTTGTAATAATAATACAAGATATATGAATGGCATAACGCAATAAGCATTTGCGTTAAAACTCAATTGTATAATTTTCAGTTAGGAATTGATGTATACTGAGATATGACACTTTAATTGCTTATCTTGGTTAAACCATTAATTACGCACATTGTGTATCAACCTTGAAAATATTGAGATTTGATTTTTTTTTTCGTGTTTTGATATTTTTTTGTGCGTCAATTACCCAACAGCTCCGTTTGTTAAGATCAATAAAAGACACTTTGCAACAACCCTGAAAATATCGGTTTAACACGTGACCTAATTTGTCATTTCACACATATTAAAGAAAAGAGTATTGTTAACGAGCGTTCTGAAGTATATACTCTTTAAAGATTTAAAAGAATTATTCTATAAAAAAAGTAAAATATTTTGATTTCGGATACATTGATTACACATATTTTAAAAAGTTACTAATTAAATTGATGAGGACACCGAAACTGAAATAGGGCCTAGCCAACATCATGGCAAGATAGAATGGAAAGAAGGTGAATTATGAGTTATGACTTTAAATGAAGAGAGCTTCTTTTTTCACCTTCCCAGTTTCTACAAAAATAAGAATACTCTCGAACGGGAGTGTTGGGTGGCTTAACTGATTTGAGTTAAGGTTTAAGAAATAGAGGTGTAGGGTTCAAGTTTTGACAAGTAAAAAAAAAATAACGTAACAACTAGCATACCAACATTTATCATTACAAAAATGTTTACTCTCAAACGACATAACAACTGTTTATCGTGGAAAGAGAAGTTCCCTAAATGAACCTTGCATGTGTAGGTCGCATAAGGATGTCCGGTCCTGAAGGACTATTGGAAAAAGATACCGTTAATAATGATGACTAATCTCTTTAATTTTTTTTAATATATTTAAAATAATTGCATTTCTTATATTTTCCTTCAGATAAACTTGATTCATAATTCCGTCAAAAAAATAAAAATAAACTTGATTCATAAAAATATTAAATCCAAAACTAATTTAGAGGATACAAACTTGTTTCCTTAAATTTAATATGGTAAAATTAGTTAAGATATACTATTAAACTGAGTTTTTTTTTCAAACATTAAACTGAGTTTTTGTTGGTGCATATATTCAAGACCAAATTGAGTGTGTATTTTCAAATGTCAATGTACGATTCTGTAACCAGAAAAAATCTGTCAATGTATGATTCTGTAACCAGAAAAAATCTCAATGAACAATTTACATTCATATAACCCTGGTAAAATTAATAAACGTTGGTTCAAATGGTAAGAAATTTAAACCTCTTAAATAAGTTTTTTTTTAACAACAAACGATAATATATTAGATAATAGGAAAAGTACAATTAGTACTTGACCCGCAACATTAGAAGTCAAAAAACTAAAACAAGAAGCTAAAAAAGAAGACAAGAGGATTCGATTACCACCCATGGTAGAAGAACCTCCCCTTTCTTCCTAGCTAAAAGACACCTTTTAATATTAAACGGTAGAAATTTCATACCAATAACATTGTAAAAAATACACTGGTAAAATGATTCCATTGCATAATTGTGATGAAACGCACTCAAGATGTTCTTCCTTTATTGTGGTGTGTAGGTCTGCACGCTTGTTTCTTAAATGTGTTCTCATTAAGTTCCTCATGAGTTGATTTCATCATCTTCATGTACCTTTATATTAATTAAAATGGAAAAGAGAAAACAGATGGTGAAAATTATAGAAGAAAAGTGAACAACATATTTACCTAAATACATGAAGAATGTGAGAAAATTAACTTGAAAGTTAAATCAAAGAGAAAATGAAAATTAAAGAGAAAATCATGTTGGACTTATGTTCCTGTTTAATGGTGTGAGTATGGTTTATGTTTTTAGATCGGTAGTTTAAGGTATTAATGTTTTTTTAAAGAAGTTAAACCAACTCACTCAGATTAACACTGATTTATGGTATTAATGTTAGTAAACATATTTTCACATTGAGTTTTTACGTTGCAATGTTCTAACATAAACATGGTATAATACTCATGCATGTATTTTCAGGAATCTATGACGAATTAAAAGAAAAAAGAATTGATGGGAAAAATAAAAAGAAAAAAGAAAAACAACAATTGACCTTTGTAAGTGCAATAGTGGAAATAAAGAATATTCCCTCGGTCTCTTTTTGTAGAAGTAGTTTATAAAAAAAAATTTGTCTCTAAATATAATATCATATACAAATTTCTAGATGTATTAATCACTCTTCTTTTCCAAATATACCCCTTGTTAATACTGCCAATTTATCTTGGTATATGAAAAGTTAACATTAAAGTCTTTTTTTCCAATATACCCCTTATTAATACTCCGTTTTTATTAGGTAGGAATATAATGACTTAGGAAGTGCCCTTCTTTTTGTTTTTGAATTTAAGTCTTTAAGAGTTGGACTAACAAATAAGATGTACCGAGAACCAACAAAATTCAATTTTGACGGCCATTTAAAACGGCCAAAGTTGGATTTTGTTTGTTCTCGATCTAACATATCTATTAACCTAACTCTTAGCACATATAATTTGTTGTATACATACCAAAATTATGTTTAGTTTCCAAGTAATAAAAGAAAGGGTCTTGTTAACCAGTGCCCTCAGGGCAATGGTTAAGGAAACCAAAAGTAGTAAGTTTGCATGAAATTCAACAATATTTTAACCTTTAAAAAGTCAAATTCTTCAATTTTTACCATTTTCCAATACAATATTTCTATCTGTATCTTCTTAACCAATGCCCTAAGGGCACTATTTAGCATTTCCCTAAAAGAAATTGTTAAACTTTTTGTGAAGCCAATTCCCTAGAGTTACCTCCTGTGAAGCCAATTCCCTTTTTGTTGTTCTGATTGATGCTATAAATCATAGAAGCAACTTTGGTTCTATCAATTCATGTGTTAATAAA
>Ga0315914_1008909_pt1 | contig 13125 bp, 6 predicted proteins | sample MpolenodulesMG_FD_203920 | JGI IMG/M metagenome (GOLD analysis project Ga0315914, IMG submission 203920) | Medicago polymorpha root nodule microbial communities from Los Angeles, California, United States - elongated nodules | ecosystem: Host-associated > Plants > Roots > Nodule | place: USA...
TTGGGGTGATGGTAGACGTGTGAAGGACATGTGAAGGCATTGAAGTCACACATGGAAATTAATGTTGCATGAGGCAGTTGAGGTTTGAAATTGATCTAATTCTTTTTTTTTTTTGGGGAAAAATTGAGATATTATTTAATGTCATAGTTTCTTATCTATTTAATTGGTATATGGAAATCTATAATGGTTTGATACTTATTTGGATTATATGTATTCATTATTATATAAAAAACTAATCACATTCATTCACAATTGTCTGTCTCATTTAAATTTTATTCTCCTTAATTATGTGAATAACAATTTTGTTTGGCAAAGCATGGGTGCACTACAATAAAAACTTCTATTGGTTAGTACTAATAGCAATAAATAACATTAATGTGGTTTAGAGCATGTGTGAAAAAACATTTGTTGAAAGATGTGAATTTCTTAAACAGTAATGCTATATACGGCGAAGGCTGTATGCACCGCGAATCAACAATCCACCAATGAAAAGGCAGGACTGGCAGAAATCATGGGGGAGTTATTATGCAAATATGAAAGTCAACAAAACTAGCTTGGTGGGAAACACATGTCGTGAAACTAAAATTCGGGATAACTAGCATTATTGTTTCTTAAATAAGAGAATAGTCTTTAGAGATGTGTGAATGATACCTTTGATTTAAAATAAAAAATGAATAGAATTTGCTTGATGGGGTTAAGGATTAAACAAAGGAAGCAGTTCACATGTTAGGTTTTCATAATCCTTAAAATTCAACTTTGATCAATTTTACAGTAGAATTTCAATTCAGTTACGAATATTAATCACATCATCATTTGAAAAATTTGGTTTGGTTTGTGTAACTTTGAAGTACATGGCGAGCTAGAGTACTAGACGTCTTGACTGTCGAGTTTAAGTTGCAGCTACAATTTAATTTTTCTAGTTTCAATATCTTACCATTTGGTATAACACAAATGAGGGCGGCATTTATTTTATTCACGTCTTTTATTGTTCTTTTGAGTCACAATTTAATAGATTTAGAGAGCATTTGCCTGTATCATTATAAGACAACTATAAGGTGGACAAGTGGTACGAATTGGTCACCATAGACCGTATTTTAGCATCTTTATTCTATTTAACATTATAACGTTGATCGATTCTTATAGTTGATATCACTAATGGAATAAGTTCTTTGTGTATTGTTGTTGTTGTTAGCTTAAATGTACATGCAATATCTTATGCATTGCCAACGCTTGAACTTTGGGCCCTTTTACATAAATGTCATTTTACATTAGGATAAACCTAGCACACATCATTTGGTGTGGCTGAAAGAAAACACCAGCACAAACAAATATTTTCCTAACTTGTACCTACTTGTTCAATAGGCTCCCTACCACTACTCTAAAATTTAGTGTGTTGGGGTGAAAACAGAAAACATTTTGGTGTGTCATATAATTCAAACAAAATTTGCACTTCACTTTCATTTTGAATTGGCTGGTGAATTTTTGGTGTGTTAGTGCACAAAGCTTCTATGGCCTAAATAGGCTCATAAAACTTGGTTTGGTGGACTCAGAGGTGTCTTAAATCAACTGGCTTTAGATATCCCAAGTATGATCCTTCACCATAATTCAACATCAGCAAGCAAGTGGATGATATGAATGGTAATTTTATCAACTCATTTGTCTCTGATAATCAAAATTCAGTGACTAAATTGGGGGTTTCCTCAGAATTAAAACCTATGATCTTTACAAACTACTCGTTTCACTTAGAAGAATCTAGGCACTTATTAGTAATCAAACGAAGTAAACATCTTCTAGCTGCTTGTCAATTTTAGAGGGCATTTAAAAATGAACAAATGCCTCACGGCCTAAAAGTTGGATTTTCATAAGCTTGTACTCTCCTTATTTATAAGCAAAATTATATTGCTTCACATATATTAAGAAATTTGTTATGACTATTAAATTATCTTTCACAATAATAATTATCACGTTAAATTTGTATCGAGACTATGCACTTTTTTTTTTGACAATGAACTATGCACTCATCTTGAAAATTAAGATAATTAAGGAGAGATATTTTTATAGCAAAATTTTGCTTATATTTGACACCACCACATTATGTTATTTTTTGCTTATATTTGATTTAGATCGGAGCAAATATATTGTTACAACTTTTCTCACGTACTAGACAAAAACAATTAAGTTTGCTATCGAAACTATTTTGGCTATTAAAAAAAACACAGTGCTTTAAGTAGCATTAAAAAGATATATGCACAATTATATTTATGCCTAATATTCCAGTAATGAAACTAAAATTAAATTTACAGCCGATATTCTTTATTTCTTATTTGACTAATCTGTCATGCTTATGAAAAACAATTGACTTGTATGTCATGCTTATAAAAAAAAATAAACTTTTGGCTTTCAAAGGCCTGCAGTGCTATAATTGAACATTGTAGCTTCAATTTCTATAATTGATTAAGAGATAGGCATCCGGCTTCAAATCATATCACCGTTTAGCTGTATATTTCAGCTTTGAATGTGATTTGTGGACTGCGGATATCATCTTGGCTCTGAATTAATCTGATCTCTAAACTGGATGATTTGGGATCATGTCCAGCACTTTTGTAATCATCAAGTGTTCTTTGCAAAAGTGCCTACATATATTGTGATCATTAAATCATTCATTCACCAAAATGAATATCAAATTTTTTAAATCTTACAATCAACATCCTCACATTTACAAGCAAGACATAGGATCAGTCCAAGATAAATAATGATTCCACAATATTGGAAGGAGGAAGAAAAGAACACGTAAAAAGAAAATACCTGTAAGCTTGATACCGCGAGTTCTGCAGCCTTCTCAAGGTTGTCCGGGTGTTTCTGAAACAAATGAAAACACATTTGAGGTAAATATTATGCGTGCAATGACAAGGAAGACTAATAAGTAAATGACAAGGAAGACTAATAAGTAAATTGACATTACATTGCTCCAACCAAGAAGAAGTGCAGTCATGAGATCTCCTGTTCCCTACCAGCATGAAAACAAATTGTGTAATCAAAGCTACAGTTATTAACTGTTTGGAGGTAGTTCTAAACAGAACAAGAGCATCAAACTTATTTTAATAATTTATACTAATGTTGTCAATCGCGGATAGCGGATTGTTAAAACTCCACTACGCAATACTCGAGATTTGAGGTCAAGGGAAACTTGTCGCCCTTGACCCTTGTATTTTTTGCAATGAAATGAAAGCAACAGTGTTTATTTGAAAGGTACACACTGATGAGTACGAGTATATTACACTTGCCACACAGACATTGCTTCAAGTGGAATTTTAACCCTTTATGGCTCCAAATGAACGCTAGCCACTCGGATTTTTTTCTTGGATAACATCGCAAAAACCAAACAATAAATTTATTGTATATTCATACCGTAAAATATGCTGGTATTTTGGGAATTGCAATCTTAAATTGTTTGGGTGGATTTCCCTGCACACAAGGTAATAAAAATTTATGTTACTAAGATGAGTAGATAGTTTATGAATATAAACCATTGAGTATATAAAATTAAAAATGTCAGTGAAGAGTGTGGTCTGTTAGTATAGACTGTGGCACTTCATACTTCAGTGTTTCCGCCATGGTTATCATGTGTGTTTATAAAATTCATAACTTGTAGACATAGGTGTCTCTAGAAAACAAATAGAAATTTATTTTTTGTTCAAATGAAATACTGTTAAACATTAGGTATACAATCAAAGGAAATTTTTGAAGACATATCAAACAATGATCTGAAAGCAGAAAATTATTTTTCAATTACCTATTGCTATACCCAATGAAAAATAGCTCACTAGTTAATGTTTTAATATTTATAATAATGAATTCTTTTGATTAGATTGTAATAACTCGCAAAGAGTTCATGCAAGAGCGTGAAATCCCACCATATGTAGTCAAGACGAAGACTTTTCTTAAAATAGATAAATAGATTCCATGTGATATTTCCAATGACCCAATCACATAGGGTCACATTACAATAATGTGCAGCATTTCAGCAGTTCAAACCTAATTTGACTCTAGGCCAGCTGGTTTGGTTTACCCTCATTGTCAAGATTCTAAATTATAATCTGCCAACCAAATAAGATTGGCCGGTTCACCCATTTTTTGGTCAAATAAGATTGAGCCTAGTCGTTTGGTTTTCAGAAGTGTGGAATCATGGAAAACAGAAATTTTACAAATCATTGTAATAACTCAAGGAACAAGAAGACATATCATGCAAGTAAATTATGAAAATTCAACAATATTGATTTACAATATTAATCATATATCTAAAATTAGAAAGAAAAAAATAAAAATAAAAATATATTACCAGTGGTAACAACATTATACGTGACATTTATCCCACCTTTTCCTTTAGATGGCTTCCAATGAGGAGAAGATTCCCATCTACATTTATACTTGTAATTACAACCTGAGGATGAACATAGATTAGCTAAATGGTTGAGAGAAACAGAGCATAAGCAAACATTAGTGATTATAGACGAGTTCATCGTGAAATTAGGTTTAGACAGTTTCTTAGCATAGTCAAAAACAAAAAACATTTAGAAAATATAATTTGAGAAGACATGGACATGGGTCAACTCCTCCTGGTGCTGCCATGTGTGTACCTCAGATTCCAACTTTCTTGTTTCTTGTGTGTGCAAATGTTTGTACAATAGTGTGTATCACTTTAGACAATTGCTATCCCCCACCCATATGTTGTACAAAGTAAAATCCACGATTTTCATGGAGCCAAGAGCCCAGCAGAATTTTATTGGCTAAATAATCAAATAGGCCGGGTTTAAAAAGAAAATTAAAGTATACAAAAAGAAATTTTACTATCTTTCTGTTGCTGTAATCAAACAAGTATTTATGAAAACATGCAAGAAAATTAAGTTCAAAACATAATAAAACAGTTGAGTTTATAAAGAAAGTTAGAGCCTGTAATCCAGAAAGATCGGATTTGTTTTCAGATTATGTTTTATCATTCAGCAAACGAATGCACATGGTAGAACAAAAGATTTAAAGCAAACCTTTGAAGGTCCAGCTGCATGAATTGAGTTACAAGCTTCTCGACCATCTTCTTCAGACTGAATCCTGTGATATGAAACCTTCAGAGGAAATACATAGTGGACGTCCAACAGACAGAATAGACAGGAATCGGAAAATCCCAGCCGCAAGAGGAAAATATAAAATAACACTAAAGAACAAAAATAGCTTCTGCGCCTAATATGTCGTAATTATATATCGAAAATAATATTTCAATCATGTGTTGCCTTCTAAAGATCAGAATAACCTGTGGTTATAATGTTAGCTTCGACCTCAATTAGTTCCATAACAACAAATGTTCAAAAACATCGGCCAAAAGCAACATCCAGCTAAAAACTAACAAGAGCTTTTTTCTCAGTGTGGGTTGTAACAAAACTCCCAAATTTACACATGCACTCAACAAGCATAAAACAAAAATATCATATACATTTGAGACGGGGCCTTTAATACTTCTCAGCCCATGCATAAAACAAGGTATCTATATATGAAAGGGGCCGTTAATATTTATAAGCCGAAACCCCCTTAAAAAATATAAGAGATAGACATTGCACGTACTTCAAATAATTTGCTCTTTTTCTGCAGTGCATTCATACAATTTTTCAAATTGCAATATTGGGTTAAACACTTTTTTAGTCCTCATGAAAATGGAAATATGTTAATTCTGGTCCCTGTAAAACATTTATATGTTTAAAGTCACTACACTTATTGAGGGACTAAAAGTACTTGACTGTTGTAATATTTTGGACTAGAACATTTGAAATTTTAGTAGAGACTAAAATCAACATGTTTCCAGTTGTATAGGGACTATAAACATATTTAACCCCACAACTTTGGTGTACAAGAGAAAAATAAAAGTAATATGCTGTGAAAGTGATTGAAGCTACTCACTTACATGTCAACATATAGATTTTTCTTAGAATATATGCACATCATACGATAGCAATTTCCGAACAGAAAAATTGTTAAGTAATATTGATCATGGTATAATTACCTGAGTCCTGTCAGTAATTCTGCTTCAAACTGGTTGGGAGTCAACATTGAAGCGATTGGAACAACCTGATGAAATGTGTGTTACTGAGATGTCAAAACAAGTAAAGGTGACATTTAAATGGGCCAGGCGAAAGAAAAGTATGTTTGTGTCATCTCGTAAATAAGAACCCAATAAGCACGGATCAACATCTAATTTCAGTTATGGATAAAACAAATTTGAGTTGCATATGATAACTTAGTCAGAGAAGTTCATGTATTGTAAACTTGTTACATCATGTATATTATTACATATGGACACTTGCAGAAACATCTTTGTGGATCAGTCTTACCCTCTCACGGTACACTGTCACCAGCTCTTGTGGAACATAAAGCTTTCCTTCATCACCCAATACTGGATCACATACTGACAAGGAAACAAACCACACATGTGTATAGGTAATTTATATTTTCAATACAAAATAAAGAAAAATTTCTTTAAAGATTGACATCCAACATACAAAAGGTATAAATCATGTTCCCCAGGCTTTAAGTGTCAATGCTGACAATAAAAATAACAATGAGGAATAAGGGTTGAAACTAAACTTAACTGGATTTGGGGATCTATTTGGATTGACTTATTTGAGCTAATCTACTGACATAAACACTTGCGAGACTGTCTGGAAGAACTTATGAAAACAGTTTATGACATGTTCCTGAGCTGTTTTAGATTATTTTCATAAGCTCTCCAAGATAGTGGATGAAAACAGCTTATGGCTTATACAAAAACAATTAGGCTTTCTTTTATTTTGTGTGATAGAAATAGTTTTCTTCATAAGCGATTATATGATAAGTGTCTATGCTATAAGCTACAGATTCAGCTGTTTATCCAAACAGGGCCCTGATGGTTCAATTCAAGCCAATGTAGTCAAACATGAGATCCTGCATAGGATCGGGAGGGGGTGAAATAGCATAACTTGATGATAGTGACACGACTTGTAAGATCCTACCGAACATAAAAAAATATCTATACACTTCCCCATTGTTACAGCCTTGTGGTTTGGCTGCGAGGACATTTTATGTGGGTGCCCCTCCCGACTCTCAACACTTCCCCTCCCCGTTTGCATTTATTTGAGTGCGTGTTGGCCACTAAGCCAATAGCAAAAGAAAAAAAATATATCTATGCATATACGTATGGATAAAAATAGCATAGAAAAGAAAAATAACATGAAATTTAGGCTGCATCTTACATTCTTTTTATCATTATTTGCACTCATTACTATTATAATAATAATAATAATTACTTACTTTATCATAGTATTTTAGAATAGTTTTTGTTATACTTTATTATTAAACTTTAAAAATACCAGAGAAATAATCTGGCTAAAAAATAAAAGAGTGTTTAGGTCATACAGCCAAATTTCTCCATTCTCTCAAACATAGAGTCTAAACCAAAAATAAATAAAATGAGTTGGGCCAGGCCCAAGTTTTTTTCCCTTCATAAAAAAACCCAAGTTGTACTGGGTAAAAGGGAATGCAGCCACCACTGAACTCTCCTTACACTGTAACAAACCAATTGGCATGTAGAAAAAAACAAAGAAGGGAAGAGAGAGTCACAGACGGTGACGCAAGGAGGAGTTGCTCCACGTGATCAGAAATTTTCGTTTAAAAAAAAAGGCCATTCAAACAAAACCTGACCCGGATAAAAAAAATTCATTACAATGCTTCTTCGTGCACACAACCCCACGCAGCACGAAACCATGACCTTGAAGCCTATGATCCTACGATCCTAAATAGAATTTATGTCTTAAACCAAATCTATGTCTTAAATAGAATTTAACAAACCCCGTGAATCAGTAATCTCACCATATGTAAGCTTGGGGTTTATTGAGCGAAGCTTGGAGACAACATCCAATACTGTGTTGAGAAAAGAAACTGAACCAATATAACCTGGAAATGCATTAGTTAGATTCAAAGTCAGAATAATCAAAATAAGGACCAAATTTAAAACACAAAAATTCACAGTTTAGCGACAACATATAAGAATAGCACGTAACATATAATTTCTAATAGGGTGGCCAAGTGTGTGGCGCTCCCACCAGGTGGTGTCCAGGGAAGGTAAATGAACACAGCCTTACCCACCAAGTGGAAAGACTATTTCCAAGATTTGAACATATAGTTTCTAATACCAAAGGAGATATATTTGCAGGAAGGTAACCAGTGTCATAATAGCGGCTTGCGGAAAATAGAAAAATGCCAAAAAGCAGCTATGTGAAATAACTGAATAGTGTTGTGGACAAATAGAAGAAGCCACATAGTGGTTGAAATAAGTCAATTGTATTTAAAAAATATAAAAAGCACTGTGCATACAAACAAGAAGGGAATGGAAGCTGAACACAGCTTATATATGGAAAAGATTACGTATTATGGAGTGAGTTTAGCTTTGCTTCATTTATTGTCCATTTATAAGAGAGAGACACAAGGAATAGAATAACGATTTGATGGATCCCACTACGCAATCACACGTGTCTATCTCTCTCATAAATGGAGCAAAGCTGAACTCGTGGAGAATATAGAAGAAATCCTCACCAACTCTTCCAATTTTTTATTATAAAAATAGCTCATGTTTGGCCCACACATGCAGAATCTTTAGCTGTATCATTTATACAAAAAATCCTAAAATTATCTTTTTTCCGCTATTGTCGCTATATCAGCTAGCAGAAACAAGAATAGAGACCACTATTGCCCTAATGGCAAAACTAGGATAGTGTTGCGGTTTTTATGGCAGGTTCATCAAAATTAGCTATGCTATAACGCCGCTATTTGACTACACTAATTGAAACTTCAAAAACTAAAACAACAATAAGTAACAATAATTCTGAAAGAAATATACTTATTTAAAGTTTGTCAAACACACACGCGCACAATTTTCGGTTGACTTCACGAATCGCGAGGGAATGTGATACATTTGACAATTAAATTATACAGACGGAAAACTCTTTGTCATCATATACAATAGTACCTGTTAATAAGTGAGTATAGTACAATAAATCATTGGCTTCAAGGCCTTCAATTAGATCCCAGAGTTGCTGTCCATTTAAAACCTGGCCCTTAAAAGACGGATACCCTGCACAGTAAAATAGCCAAATGGAAGTGAGCCCACCTCACTCTCAAGTTGATAGACATTTTGCCATGGGATTATTTTTCTTCTCTAGAAATATCATAAACTAAAGAATTATTTTTTCTATCCACAAATGCTACTAACGTACATACTAACAAGTAACAACTAACAATTGTCTATATAAAACTGAAAAGATGCTTGCTTGCTTGCCTGTGTGGTTTGAAAACTGCACGGAATTAATTGGATCGACATCATAGCCCAAAAGTTGCAGAGGAAAAACAGCAGATTTATTTCCAACATAACCCTGAGAGTAATAACAACAAATAAAGCTCCAATGTACGTGTAACAGTAAGAGTAATGATATTTGCAAACCCATTTTTTCCTACACCTAGAACATCATCTAGTTGATCAGGTTCACAAATGTAGTTAACTCAGTTAAGTGAATGGTTAATTCAAAATTGTGGTTAATTCATTATTCAACTGGTGATTTAAATTAACCATATATTCAACCGAATTATTCACAAGTTACAGCTTTTGAATGTGATTCAAAAAATTAACTTAACTGTAACATTTCAGGATTCATGAGAATTCAGAAGAAAAAATAGCATACAAAAATGCAAGTTGAAAAAGTTATATTCAATAGAACCAATCTGAATAGCTACTTCACAGATTGAAAAAAGATATACCTGAACAGTGTGAGATTGAATGCTGAGTACTCGACCGGTTTCGGAAGGAAGAGCTAAGGAAAGAATCGGAGGCGCCATTGACGAATTCCTCGAGTTGCTCTTCCTTGAATCTGAAATTGGAAAATTGAAGAAGAGAAAATGGAAATTAAGCGAAGTAGATGAAAATTGGGTAGAGAGAGATTTTACCGGAAAAGAATGAGTTTCTGGGGAAAATGAAAATCTGAGAGGGGTTGGGATTGAATGTGTAGAAAGAATGAAGTAACGTTGCGGTTTTGGGTAGAGATAGATGATGAATCATGAATGAATCAAAGAGACAGGGAAGGAAAGATATTTAATTTGACTTATTTAACAAATCACATTCACATTTCACTTTCAACTTCATTTTTACACTCCATCGATATAAAATGTTTTACATTCTTCATTGATTTCAACTTTTTATCCATCTCGGAGCATTCATGTTAACTTGTGTACTTAGGACACATGTTAAGCATTAAATTTTTGCCATTAATGATAACTATTAATTGAAAAAAATTAATATTAAATTTTTTAAGTAATAAATTAACACAATTTCCGATACAAAATTTCTATTAATGAAATCCTTAAAATGTGTCCTAAGAGCATAAGTTAACATTTCTCATTAAGATATTAACATAATAACATAAAATGTTTTTCATTGTCATATATTTGAAATTTTTGGTGTTAAAAGGGAAGAGAGTTCGTAATCCGAAGTTTGATTGTGATTAAGATAAGAATTGTTTCATCTAAAAATAGAATTTGGATTTTCACGAACTATATCTTTAAACTTTGGGTCATGCTAACTTATGCTCTTAGACACGTGGAACCTAAAAAGAGTAACTTTAAATTGGAAAACATAACATTTTAACTTTTACAAGTTGAATGCACGACTTTTGATATGTATATTTCTATAATAAGTTCTTTGACATGGGTCATTGAGAGTACAAATTAACATTTGCCTTAAATTTTAAGTATGTTTTGGATTGAGATACTATCCTCTTATCTTAAAATTGTGTGTTAAATAGAGTACAACAAGGAATATGACCAGTGTATTTTCTTTCTTTTCCTTTGAAAGAAAAAAAAGAATATGATCGAGTAGAGTCTTATTTTGCGTATTCAAACATTCATCGAGATGACTTTAAATCATTGTTCTTGTCTAATAAGTTGCTTAAATTGTAATTCGTGATTTATGATACACTTTTTAATCATTGTTATAAGCAGATAATCACTTTGTATATTGATTGAATAAGTGATATGTTTCGTCTATATTATAAATCATATACATGAAGTATTCAATGAATATAAAAAGTAAGTTTTTGTTTATAACAGTGAACCTAACTGATGGTGGGAACAAGATTCCCTGCTGTTACAATAGGGTGCTGTAATCAATTACGGTCGTCTGATTACAATTGAAATGTCAGGATTGTTTTAACTAAAAACACATAATTTTCGATCTCAACCATTTGATCTGAGATGAACAGTTGAGATTGAAAATTGTGTGCTAATTTTACGACACCAAAACTTGGTGGAGGTTAGAGTACCCAATATTATTTTTTTAAGATGGGGTCTGAGTACCCATTGAACTCTCTTTTTTATTGAAATCTTTTTGCCTATAAAAAAAATAAAAATTTGAGTACCCATTATGAAGCAAATGTGTGTCCATATTTTGACGAATAAGGCATGTGAGACTAATAACATTGTTTGGATTATCTCTAAGTCGGATACGACTTAGTTGGATTGATTACTCAATTCTAAATTAGAAGTAATTTTTTTTTTTTAAAGGAAGAAGTAATTTCTTCTTGTTTGAGCTTATGCCCTCTTTCTATATAATAAAAAATAAAATTAAAAACAAATCAAAACATTGAGTTACTTGGATATGACGTCGTCCTTTTATGAATTGTTTTTTAGACGGCAACGGTGCAATGTAACTATGTAACTACTATCCACATTCTACGACTCTACCTTCACTATCACGATAATAAAACTTCCAACCACAAACCCTACCTTCTTTCTTCCTCTTTCATTCACATTTTAACTTGTTCCCCTTTTCCCTATTCTCAATTAGAAAACGAATCTTACCAACAACATCATCATCATTTATACCTCCCATGTATACCTGTACTCCTCTCAAAACCAAAACCATAGTCCTTTAATTATGTCTTTCAATTTCAACAGGAAAAGCCTCGTGAAAACCCTTTTCTCCTCAAACAAATCTTGTGGTTGCATCAAAATAAAACCCTCTAATGTACTTGAACCCTCTCAAAAACCAAAAATCTCCGTTTACGAAAACACAAACCCTAATAGCCTCACTTCTCACGACGCCAACGCCAACAACACCAACGACAAAGATTTCACTTCCACCACTATCTTGAATGACAACGGCAACAACAATAATAATTATAGGATCTTAAAGCCGGGTACAAAACTCATAGATAGCATTGCCGTTGAGAAGGAATCGAAGGAGCCGTATGAAGATTTTCGAAACTCTATACTTCAAATGATATTGGAGAGAGAGATTTGTTCAGAAAATGATCTTCAAGAACTGCTTGAGTGTTTTCTTCAGCTTAATGCAAAGTGTCACCATCATATCATTGTTGAAGCGTTCATGGAGACATGTGAAGAAATATTTCCTAAGAAGCTTTGTGGTGATGGTAGACGTGTGAAGGACATGTGAAGGCATTGAAGTCACACATGGAAATTAATGTTGCATGAGGCAGTTGAGGTTTGAAATTGATCTAATTCTTTTTTTTTTTTGGGGAAAAATTAAGATATTATTTAGTCATTAGTTTCTATCTGTTTAAATCTATAATGGTTTTATACTTATTTGGATTATATGTATTATTACTATATAAAAATCTAATCACATTCATTCACAATTGAGCAATCCCGATTTAAAAAAAAATACTATATACTATCATGTTCAATGTCCCCATCCTTTTATTGAATTAGGCAATTGTCTGTCTCATTTAAATTTTATTCTCCTTAATTATGTGAATAACAATTCTTTGGCAAAGCATCGGTGCAGTACAATAAAATTACTATTGATTACTAATAATAAATAACATTAATATGGTCTCGAGCCTATGTGAAAAAACATGGTTTAATTGCACTTTTGGTCCCTTATCTTTTCAAAAGTTGCGATTTTGGCCCCTTAACTAATTAAAATACAAAACAACCCCCTATGTATTGGATCTTTGGCAGTTTTAGCCCCAAGGCCACTTTTGACTTAGTCATCGCTGACGTGGCACCCCCTAACTAATTACACGTGACACCTCACTC
>Ga0315914_1008912_pt1 | contig 13118 bp, 7 predicted proteins | sample MpolenodulesMG_FD_203920 | JGI IMG/M metagenome (GOLD analysis project Ga0315914, IMG submission 203920) | Medicago polymorpha root nodule microbial communities from Los Angeles, California, United States - elongated nodules | ecosystem: Host-associated > Plants > Roots > Nodule | place: USA...
TAAGTTAGAAGCTATCGCGGCACGAACCATAAGGAACTGGAAATCGTTTCAGCAAATAGTATTCCACAACAGACATAGACGAGGAGAATGTCATTGCGAAAGTGGCTGTGGCGCTTGACACCTGCACAGAAGACATCCGATCCAATTAGGAGTCATGCTAACCAACTGTTTGATGAATAGGATAAGAGAAGCACGATTTATATACTGCAGTTTGAAACTTACTTGAGGAGGAACTCCTAGCTCTAGAAAAAGTGGACCCATAACAAATCCGCCTCCTAGTCCCAGCAATCCACCGATTATACCGGCCAGCACACCAAAGACACAATAGATGACTAGCTGGCCAACTGTAAACGCTTTCCCTTGATCACCAGTAGAAGCTATCACTCTTCTCCCTGTGAACAATGCAGTTGCCTCATACGCAGTTACACCAACTGCGATTGGGATCTGCATATGTAACATATAAAACATGATTCAAACTTTTTCCGATATTTTTGTAACTTGTAACATACATTCAAATACAAATTCATATAAGTTGAGTGACAATGAGATATCATGTTCAATCAAGAAAAGCAAAACCACTAGAGGTAAATTTACCTGTAACAAGTTCAGTACCCAATATGCTGCAGAACATGTAGTTGTGTAGTTTTGCTGTCAACAAGAGACTTAGATTAATTGAAAGTTATAAACTTGTATTATGTATTAATAACTATGATGACAGAACAAACCTTGGCAATCTGTAGTGCAAGGAATGAAATCCACACAAATGATAGCAGCCCAAACTCCTTCCAATATACATTTTCAATTATAGACACCTGCAATTGAACGAATTATTATATCAATAATGTGTCAATTTAGTGGTAAGAGTTTGTCCTTCTAATCTAATGACGGAGTTCAAATTCCTCCAGAGACCATTAAAAAAAGATCATTAGTGTCACTTTGATCAATATGGAAATTACCAAATTATTATTAAATGTGGAAATATCGCCCTCCCCCAGTATAATATTCTCATGTACCTTGTTTTCCTTTTCAATGGCAACATTTGGTCCAGTTGGAAGAGCTTTATATTCTCCTGAACCTAACCAAAAAGAAATTGAATATCAGGAAAAATAATGGTCCAGGACAACTTTATTTTGTTTTTGGTAAATGTTAGTAATGAATATTTTCTGAACTCACCATTTGATTCTTGTCTCCTGGCAGCCTCCTAGAATGAATTAAAATAGGTACAAACAGTTAGAACTAAAATTTTCTAGTGTCTGTCAATAAATAATTAACAAAAAATAACATATAAAACATTTATTTCTTTACAATGGTAAAACTTTAGCTTTGAAAATGCAGTGAAAGCATTATACTACATGATAAATTAAATGAGACCTTTTTCATTATGGTTTCCTTATTCCATGTCTCAAGCCCTTTTAAAAATGCTTTTGTTGATGTGCCTGCATAAGAGTAAAAATATTCAGAGGAGCAAAAAATAAAATTCTAATTGCTGAAGAAGAGAAGTTGAATTAATGGTTACCTAAGAAAAGAACAATAAGCAATATAGTGACAAGCCAATCAGGAAATACAACGTTGAAGACGACTCCAATGCTGATACCAAGCATGAGCATAGGTTGAATGAGAAGTGCCAAATCATAGTCAATAATTGGCATGTCCAAAGTAGGATGTCTCAGCCTAAGGTTGTAGTAGACAGTTGACAGAGCTGCCCCCATGATCATACCTGAAACAAACAGAACACCCCTTAAATCAATAAATATAGTGCTAATCCAAGAAGCTGCAAATGTTTTCTCTTAGATTAATGTTCAGGGATAATTTAAGAAAATTGTTTAATTAAGTTTTTTTAATCATTAGGAATTATCTAAGAAAATTGTTCAATTACGTTTTTGTTATCATTAGCAAACACTTATTATTTCATCTCTAAATATATAACTCTTTTTCGAAGTGTATCTAATATGAACCTTCAAAAATATTTAAAGAGAGACCCTTACCATCTTAATATTATTTTGTTGAACAAGTAAAACTAGCTTAAAAAATTGACCGAGAACAATCAAATCTGAGACTTTAAGAGAAACTTACTGTAAGATTACAAGTCAAAATCATCATGTCAATCCAAGTAGATTTTCATTTTAATAAAATATCATCATTTTTCCTTTTTTTTATTATTATAAAATTATATTGTTTACTAAATGATAAGGGACAGCTTTAATCCCATTATAATATCTCTTTTGAAAAGTAATTTTAGTATAGAGAAACTCTTGTGTGGTCAAATTTTTATGGACACATTCATAAAAAGATAAAAGAATTATTAAATATATATTTTTAAATAATTAAATGATGTGTATTTTTATGTGAATTATCTTAAATCTTATGTCCAATTTTGGACCATACAAGTATTTAGGAGTACTGTTTTTAATTTCCATGATAACTGATAAGCATTAATTCACTACTTGTTCTCTTTCGTCCGTTAAGTAGTTGAAATATATCTGAAAGTAACGGCAGTGTTTGATGAATAAAACTTTTGTAGTCCAGTACTAGGTATGTATGAGACCAATTTAATGGAACAAGAGAAACACAGTTACTACTAGTAGTAAAAAAAAATTGAGAATCACGTGTAAGCACGTGTCTTACATTTGGAGATAGCAGTCGATGATTTAGGATCAAAACCAATAATAAGACTGAGCATAGGAACGAATATGCCACCACCACCAACACCTCCAACACTTCCAAACGCAGCTCCACAAAATCCAATAAAACTACCCAACACAATTTGCCACCCAAATTCCATTTCCTGCAACATAAACAAAACAAGCACTTTATTTTATTACCCAAAGCTACAATAACTGACAAAAACCGTAATAAATAAAAAGTGAAAAACAAAAACATATCCATAGATTTAAAAAGTCAAAGACATAAAATCCAACAGAAAAAGTGAAATCTTACCGGCCACACGTGTTGATAACCCGATCCATCAGATTTCCACAAGAAATCAACAGCTTTTGTGAGAAAACTTTGTTCATGTTTTTGGGTGGTAGTAACATTAAAAGTTGGTAATTGTATTTTCACAAGCTTTCTTTCACCAGATACAATCACAAAAGAACCAAACAATAACAACATCATCCATAATATGGATCTCATTTTCATGTCACCCATATTTTTTGTTCTTTGAATTGATGACACACTTTCACACGTTTCAACGATAAAATCTATTGTTCAAAAGACACAACCAAGACTCGTGTTCTGTTTGGTGAGGAAGAAAATTCGGACAGGTAAAACTGAATTTTCGGATAAAATAAAGGAACAAGCTCTTAATAATTTCTTCACGTTGGCGTGAAGGGATAGATATAATAACAAATCAAATATGAAAAATGAAAATTGAGATTGAAAGGGAAGAAATGATGGATGAATAGTAATAAAAGAACACAATAATTTTGTTTGCAGGAAGAGATTGATTGATCTATCTCTTACTCCGTCTCCGCGTGTTATATTAAGAGTTCCGTTTACTTGGCTGGCTACTTATACATATATTTATCAATAAAAATAAACATCATGATTGAGATTCATTATTATTGTCAAAAATATAATAAAAGATTCATATTATTCCTTCAAAATATTAATTTATTTGTAACACAAGATTCTTGCAATATTTTTTGTGTTTATCATGTATTTTATTTTTTGGTATTTTCTTATTGGATATTCTTTTTTTCGTCAAAGACAAACAAACACACCACCTGTAACTCAATCTGACGTGGAGAGAATATTAAAACGCTTTCCTTCTTATCGTTGAAGTACAGTCTTCTACGGTTCTATCCACCCTCTTTACTTTTTGGTAAATTCTCTAATTCTTCTTTATGGAGATATTCTTACAACAACTTTGTAATAATTTTTGATGTTAACTTGGCTCAAGCCACAAGTTAATGATTTTAATATAGAAATAATTTATTGAAATGTGTGCATTGCATTTACTCTTTAATCTTTTAATTAATTAAATGCACAAAATTTTAGGAAATATTTCTTCTTTTCGGTTTCTTAACATGTGCCCTAAGGGCACAAGTTAACACTACCATTCTTTTATACTTGTAAGCTACCCCCAATGTGAATTTTTTTTTTTAGGGGCATCTAGGAGTCGGGGTTTCACTTAAGACTTCAATGCTTAAGTGGAACCCACATTACTTTTGTTTAAAATAATCATTATTATTATACTATTGTGTTTCAATTGCAATTTACCTTCTTTTTAATGTTACTGGTGGGATCCATATAGACCTTTTGTTATAGAGTCTCCATTTGAGTGATTGAGTACCTATTAGGTATTACTCCCTCTTGTCCTATTTAGAAGAGAAATTTTAGTGAACAAAAGTTGATGTATCTGGTTAACAATTCAGTCCAAATCCATCAACTTTTGTTGACCCAACTTTCTCTTATAAATAGGACCGAATGAAGTATTATTAAAAAATTATAAAAAAGTGATGTGTTCATGTGAGACCCGTTTAAGACCTCAAAATTGAGGGTCTCCATTTTAGGTGCTCTAATGTATTTTTACTTTTTGTTTTTGTTTTTATCTCAATGTTGTTTTCTATCAATAAAAAAAGACAGAAAGTAGGTTACTTAGAGGTTGTAAAAAATTATTAGGTAGATATCATTATTCTTGTTTATTTTATTTTAACAAGGTTCTTGTTTATTTATGGGAAATGTTAACTTGTGCCTTTATGACAGAAGATAAAGATCTTAAAATAGAAATAAACAATAAATATTGTATTGAAAATATAAGTTTTAAACTTTTAAGATTATGAATGCACAATTTCCAAGGTTTAATTTCTTTATTTAATTTCGTATCTTGTGTCCTAAGGGCACAAGTTAACAAGACCCTTATTTTATATATGAGTCATGTTAACTTGTGTCCTTATGGCACATATTGCATTAATGCCATTCCATTAGTGGTAAAGATTTATTGAAAAAAAATTAATATTAAATATTTGGAACAATAAATTAACACAATTTTCAATACATAATTTCTATTAGTTGAATTCTTAACAAGTGTCATAGGAGCACAAATTAACAATTCTCTTTATATATTTGTAAAAAATGGTTGTATGGATAATTTTTGTCTATGGCAGCCTAAATTATGTTAATTTTATTAATAGAGAAAAAAAAGTCAGAGAATTGATAAGAAAGGGAGGCATGAAATGAACCAACTTTGCCTTATGGGTCATTGCTTATCTGGCATCGGCAAACCGTGTCTACAAATGGTCCCACGAAATAAAAATAAAAAATACTGTGAAAAAGGAAAAACTCTTTTTTGACATCACATTACCAATACGGATCCAATGTTGACTTACGGAGGCATGATTTTATATGATATGATAAATATTTATAGAGAATTTTTAACCATGCAAAAACGATATAATAATAACATCATTATCATTGAGCAAAATGCTTGAGATTATAATCACTATCCTATCCTATTATATATTAGAAAAATTAAAGACTCGTTAACAATTACAAGTAAAAATTGTTCTTTACATGTCTTTATATTTAAAAATTATGGTGAAAATTATTCAAAATTTGATACCAGATGCATTTACACATTTGATTTTATAAAATTCTTGAAAAAAACTCTTTTTTTTGTATAAATTTATATTTAATGAGGGCAATTTATTATTTTAAGAAAGGACAACCATTAAAATATCAAAGACTTAATAAATATAATTGGCCGAGTAGTAGGGGCAGGTTTCCCAGATCCACTATGCCTAGATCTGTGGGTGCACATTACTTTGTAAATAACTACACACCATCCGATAATTATTATAAATAAAAATTTACATTTTAGATTTGTTTAATTAATGATGTATATAGTTTTTATTATAGACCGCGTACATCTTTAACAAATAAATCTAAATTATTGATTTTTACTTATAATAGTAATCGAAAGGTGCAATTGATCGTAAAAATTATCTTCTCAAGATAAAACTTATTTTTGTTTCTACTTATCACATGTGATGACTTAAGCCTTTAGCTTGTTTGGGAATTATTTTATAACAAGGGTGCTTTAGTCTTTATTGATTTCGCATTTCTTTTTGTGTTTGATGTATTTTGTTATTTGATTTTTCAGCACTCCTTATGTTGGAATTTTCAAGCTTTTTGAGTTATTATATTTCATTTTAACTTCTTAATTTTTTTATCTATTTAACCTGCATAGATTTTAAATAGCCTATAATCAAATAAAATGTGTCATCAAGGTAATTCAATATTATTTATGTACAAAAAAAATAAAAAATAATTTAAAAATAATTAAAATAAAGTATAGGGAAATGTTAACTTGTTTCCTAACGCATAAGAAACTAAAAATATAATTTTTTTATTGAAAAATGTAAATTTCATATTTTAAAATATTATCTTCTCAAGACAAAACTTATTTTTTAATTCCACTTTTAACTTCTTAAGTTGTGCTCTAAAGTTAGCATGATTCCTTAAAATAATGAACTACCGAGATAATCGTTCTGGTGTTGGGTTTGAAAATATTAAATCGGTGCAATGTATGGAGTAGCTCCTTTTATATTTTCTTCTACATTCAAATTCATTTTTTTAGTTGAATAATTACTCTAAAATATGTTATTTGAACAATTATTTGTATGATAACTTATGTAACAATCATAAATTTTAAAAAAAAAATGTGGTATAAGTACCAAAACCAAAGTAAAAAGATACAGTAAAAATATGATGTAAATAATAAGAGAAAAATTGTTAAAAAATTCTTGTACTAATATTATTTGGAACGAAGGACGAACATGTGAACAGAGGATAGCCAAATTGTGCAAATAGTTGATTTTTTTTCTTTCGTGATATCATTTTTCTGTAGTTGAAAAATTACTTTATCCGACGAAGGACGAACATGTGAACAAATGATAGCCAAACTGTGCTGATAGGTGATACTGATAAGTGCATAGCACAACATGTGTTATTTATTTATATTATATATGTGCTATCACGATGACGTATAACAGTGACAGGTATTGTCAATTATTGATGTTTAATTTAACTTATTAAGTTTTCCGTTTTTTGCTATAAAAAAAATCTTTTTTTTCTTTACAAATTTTTAGTCTAATAATTGATGTTTTATGAGCAAAAAAATTATTCATGTCTGTTCTATAATTCTATTATATTTTTTGACAGCCTGTATTATTGTATTTTATTTTTTAATATGTATTATTGTATTTAGTATATCATTTATGTTACTCTCCCACATAAATAACTATAATTATTGTGTTTTGAAAGTATTGTTTCTTAATATTTTGCGAGCTCTCACAATTTATTTACGATTTTTTTTTGAGGGAATTAATTTATAAGAAATGTTAATGGGTGTTATTGAAACACTAATTAAAAAAGCAAACATAATACTATTTTATTGTATTTGCGTAATCAACTTTTCAAAAGTGTTATTGTTTTTTTTTTTGTTGAGAAAATGTTATTTTTAATTTGAAACTTATGTTTTTTTACTTCATTAATCGGTGTCCTAGGGGGCAAATAAGTGTTTCGGATGCACCCATTATTGCTATCCTTCATGGATTTATCTTGTTAGGTTGAGGAGTGTGAAGCCGTAAATTATTTTTAGTTTCAATTTTCAAAAAGACTCTTTTAATATTACAGTATGTGACATATAGGAAAGGGGATTAAGATAAGATCACATCAGCTTATATAGTTTATTTATAAGAAATGATATTTAAACATCTATTTTTAACAATTTTTGTGATAATTATCTCTCATACTCTTATTATACTTTTATTCCCTCTCTTCCTTTTTTTCTCTCTATTGTTATTGTCCAATAAAAAGAGAGGAAAAAAGGTTGTCACTAAAAGTTGTTGGAAATTGAATGTCAAAATATCATTCCTCAATGTAAGGGTGACTTGTAAAGTTTGTAAGTTGTCTTGTCTATAAATTCAGGTATCTGGTGGTAGCATTCAAGAAGACAACTATCTTTTTATCCTTAAAAAATGAATAAACTATATTTTCTTTTACGAAATGATATTTATACAACCATTTTGTGACAACTTTCTCTTTTATACTCACATTATTTTCTTATTCTCTCTCTTCCTTTTTCTCTCTCCATTGTTTTTGACCAATGAAATAAGAGAAAAAAGAAGTTGTCATAAAAGTTGTATCGTTCAAATATCATTATTCTTCTCTTGAGCCGCTGGTTATTGTTTGACATGTTTTAGTTGAGACTCTAATCTGGATCTGTAATTCTGCATGTGGTGGTATATTCATAAGGATGAGGTAATGAATGAAAAAATGCATCATTAATTCATTTGTTTATGTAGAACAAATCAAAGACAAAGTTGTTGTCTGTAATAAATGTGATTGAAATAATACAAATGCTGTAGGCCATATTGAAATAATGCAAGTCCCGTAGGCCATATTGCCACATGTGTAGAAGAAATGTGTCATGGTTAAGTGAAAACTTGGATTAAAAGATTTTTTTTATTTGTGTTTGCGTGCTGTTTGATTACTTAACAAAGAGTGGGTAACCATAATTACTTCTTCAAATAGCTTTATTTTTTGGACAGATTCTTGAAATAGCTAGTTGTTGTGAATTTAGTTTTTGACGTTATCAATATTTTTAAAAAAAGGTTAATTAAGTTTTTAGTCCCTGTAAATATTCACAGTTTTATTTTTAGTCCCTACAAAATAAAATCCCACTTTTTAGTCCCTGTGACATTTTCCTTAAGCATTTTAGGGACCAAAAATGTTGATGAAATTTTTTGACAGGGACTAAAAATGTTGATGGAAAATTTTTATAGGGACTAAAAATGCTGATAGAAAATTTTATAGGGACTAAAAAGTGTGATTTTATTTTGTAGGGACTAAAATCAAAATTCTGAATATTTATAGGGACGATTTACTTAATTAACCCTAAATAAAATATAGAATATAATATATAGATATTTGATCATTTCAGTCTTTTTCAATCAATTAAGTTTTAAGTTCTGTTTTGCAATGTTAAACAAATACAGTAGTTTATAGCATATAAACTTGTATGATCAAAATATAGTTGCTTAAGTAACAATTATTTTCTCACAAGTTTATATACTTTTTAATATTCTACTTCAAATAGTGTTTAAATTAATAACTCATATAATTATTTTCCTCTCATTTTCTTGATTAGAATTTTCACTGTTAATATTTAATATATTCTTTGATATTTTATATTTATCAGCTGGTTCAGTAAGTAATTTTTATGAAACACATCATATTATAAAGGACTTGTGGATACTCATATTGATATGGAGTCAACTACTTGTGTATCTTCTCCCTCTAACCGAAATCCTTCTCCCACATCTTTTAAATTGAACATCGATGCATTTGAATTGGTTGGCAATAAATGAGGTGTAGGAGATATAGTTAGAGACTCAAGGTTTTATTTTAGCGGATGCTACATGAAACTTTGAAGCGCTTCTTGATGATAACATTGTTGAAGCTCTTAGATTTTAATTTGCAATTTAATTTGTCTATGATATGGATTTTCAAAACATTATTGTGGAAGGTGTTTCTCTTAATGTGGTGAAGACTGTGAAGTCATCTACCGATGATAATTTTTACTTTGGTTTGGTGATTAAAGTCTTAGTTGTTTGCTTTCTTCATTTTTAGTTTTTCATGTGCGAAGAGTTGATAATGATGTTGCTCATGCGCTGGTTAAGTTTTCTTTAGTTTCAATTGATTCGGTTTGGATTGAGAAAATTACTACTTCTATTGTTGCAACTGATTTGTTTCATTTTCAAATGAAATTGTTTCTGTAAAAAACATACATACGTTATACTTTATCCCGCTATCAACTATGGTAGTCTATCTTGTCAAAAAAGAAAAAACTATGGTAGTCTATATATTTGCTATATATATCTCATAATAGTTAATCCATTGTTATTGTTTTTTTAATGACAGATGTTATATTAACATTTTCTCACTTATCCGTATCTGAACTTTGAACCTTTACTATATAAATTATATGATTGCACTGAGATAATAGATAAAATATATAAATTTAATTTGTAAAAAAAATTATATAGCGGTTATATAACTATTTTTTTAGTTATATGAGCTTATAAGAATAAGCTAACTTATTGTGTTTTGCAAAGAGACTCTCCCTTCTGGAATTAAGAGAGTTAAGACAAAATAAGAGTGCCTCATTAATTTAAGAACGGGGTGAGGGGGTTCAAATATTTTAGTGTATCTCGAAAGTTAAACAATGTATATTATAGAGAGAGAGGGGAAATGAAGAGGAATTATATCATCAGCCTGCCTACTACAGTCTTCATATACAATAAGTATACAATTTTTTTTTTAATTTATTTTTAACTATCAATATTTTTTTATCTTCATATACAATAAGTATACAATTTTTTTTTTAATTTATTTTTAACTATCAATATTTTTTTAGGGAAATTAGGGGAAATTTTTTAGGGACTAAAAATCAATAATTTTTTTTATAGAAACAAAAACTTGAAGTTTTAAAATTTTGTAGGAACCAAACATATTTAACCCTTAGTTTAACGAGACTTATGCCATATTTTTGGGTGCAAAAGAAATTATGTCGTATTTTCATTTATTTAGTTTTTCTTTTGTTGACAAAATCCATTTATTTAGTTTTAAAAAAAAAATCCATTTATTTAACTGATTTCACATAAGATCAAACAACTATCGAAGGAAACAAAAAATTTCAAATAAGGAATAGTTGAATAAAATAACACCACAAATATTGAGAAACCCCCAAGTCTCATATCTAATTGATATAACTTTTGATAAAAATTTATAAAGAGAAAACACTTCTGATTTTGTAACACAACTCCACCAAATCAACTTATGCGGCGATAATTGTCACCACTTATAAACACATGTTTATATCATCTTTTGTTCGTGAAACTCTTTAACAATGAATCATTTCATTATAAGCAATTACACTAATCAATTCCATCCCATTTTAAAAAACAAAATCATGGTTGGTCAAACAGAAAAATGATGCAATGTTTCCAAATTCCTTCGAACAAAGAAAAAGTGTTTGTCTATTGTATTTGTTTGGTTTTCTTCTCACGTGTAAACGTGGTGTAAAATGCTGAGTATACACAATATAAATTAGACTTAAATATTGCACTCGTCCCTGCAAATATGGCTCGGTTAAGTTTAGGTCCTTGTAAAAAAAATATTTTGAAATTCGTCCATGCAAACAATTTTGTCTTTTAAAAATGCCTCTGGGCCCACTTTTAGGATGATTTGGCACATTTTATCTCACATGGTATATGCTGACTGTGTACTAATTAATTATGTGGCATTTGTGACTCATTTCTTCAATTAAAAAACAAAAAATTATATTAAAAATCACTTAATTAATTCATTTAAACATTTAATTAAAAAACCAAAATATTTGCTTTATCTTCTTCCTCCTTGCCGTGTTCTTCATCCATCCCTAACCCCAAACCACCTTCTGCAGAACCAAACCACCTTGTTCAATCAAATCCAAACCCAACTAATTTCCTAAAAAATCCAAACCATGAACAACACCAACACAACAATTGTTGCACTATGTCTCTCTTCCATTTCTTCACAGATCCCCAATAACACAACAACTGGCGCCTCCTTCGCCTCCTCCACTCCTCCTCCATCGTCCCTCTCTTCCTCTTCACCATGGCCTCCGCCCTCTCCTAAAACAACTCCACCCGCATCCCATCCTTCCCTTCCAACCGCAACAAACGTCGCGACAAACCAAATCCAACGCCTCGCCACAAAAGTTTCAATTGCAATTTCAGATTGGGTCTTGTGAATCTTTCGCTGAAGATAGCCGTTTCAATTACAAGTTTTGTTGCCTACATATATGGATTTGGCGACGGATCTAGATTTTCAGGTTTTAGAGAATAAATTTGTTGTGCTAGTTATGGAAGAGAGAAGAGAGAATAGGGTACTGGGTTTAGGATGGTAACTATGGTGATCTGAATAATTTTTATGTTGACGTAGATGAATTAATTCACCGGAAGAAATGAATCTGTGTTGGGTTTTGTTTTGAGGGGGAGAATATGAACAAAGGCAAACCATGGAGGAGAAGAGGGTGCTGAGTTTTCTTTAGATGTCAACCCAGATAAAATTGATTTTGAAATTCTAATTAACATAAAAAAAAATTAATTGTAATTTTTAATTTCAAAAATCATATTTTAGAATTTTGAAATTGTATTTTTTAAAATAGAAAAAGATTTTTCAAAAATTAAAAAACGTTTTTTAATTTTAAAATGCAACATCACCTGCCACGTGGGCACAACTGCACAGTTAGCGTGCGCCACGTTGGCATCTTGGTGACATGGGCGAGCTTAAATGGGCCCAAGGGCATTTTTAAAAGACATGATTTTTTGCCGGGACGGATTTCCAAATTTTTTCTTTACAAGGACCAAAATTTAACCGAGTCATATTTGCAGGGACAAGTGCAATATTTAAGCCTATAAATTACAATACAAAATTGAATAGTCAGATTTATTTTTTGAACAAAAAATGATTAATCTATATATGGGTGGATTCTAGGGTGAGGGCTCTATTAAGTCCCTCACTGGTGTACCATTTAAATTGACCGTTAGATGAAAAAAGTGTACATGATATCTTTAGTCACAAATCACACAGGATTATGCTTTTTCTTCTCTCCAACGCTCCAAACAACCACCACCGATTCCAAATCATCATCTTCTCACATATCACAGAAATTTAATCATTTCTTCTCTTTCATTTTATTTCCCTTGAAATTGTTGTTTTATGATTCTCAGTTCTGATATTGACTTTTAGAAATCTTAAAAAATGATGATTGAAGACTGGATTCAATAAATTTCGTTTTACCACTCTTATTTTCCATTACCCGATGTTGTTCTCAATTAACCAAATTAAAGATATTACCGGAAAAAGTATCTTAATTGATTGGCAATTTCTAACCTTGTTTTTTTTATGAGAAAATTCAATTATAGCAAAAAAGATCATATATATTTACGTTGAAATTAAAACCTCTTTTCTTTGGAATTGAGAACAATTGCGGACGGCAATGCTATAACCGATGCTATTCTCAGTTAACCTGATGTTGTTACTAATTTCGTTTTCAATCTAAAACT
>Ga0315914_1008914_pt1 | contig 13117 bp, 8 predicted proteins | sample MpolenodulesMG_FD_203920 | JGI IMG/M metagenome (GOLD analysis project Ga0315914, IMG submission 203920) | Medicago polymorpha root nodule microbial communities from Los Angeles, California, United States - elongated nodules | ecosystem: Host-associated > Plants > Roots > Nodule | place: USA...
TATATATATATATATATCATTCTAAATAAGTGATTTTCACTTAGATTTAGGTTTTTTCTTTGTGATATCGTCATCTGAGTGTGGTAGTGTGTTGTTCGTCGTCTTGTACAACATTGTTCGATTTCCTATCTTGTTGCAGTGTTCATTTGATTCATATTAAGAGATCGATTATTCAATCAAAGATTTAGGCGTCAACATTGCAGATCTGGAGGCATGAGTATTCCGGTCACTTTAATTTTATTATATGTTTTTGTAGGTATTATGTCGTTATATGTTATTAACTTGGATGTTGTGAGATTGTTCGCAGATTCATCCTTTACATTTTTAGCGGTGTTGAATGATGTACTATACCGATTTGAATGAATGAATATCTTTTTGTTTTTTGTAAAAACAAAAATCCATGGATATCTGTATAAACACGTGAATACCTCAAAATTCATGGATGCTAAATGGATATCCGCACGGATATGAATAGGTACGAATTCGATATTTATTCAATGGAGCAGACACAAATATCACACTATATGCATTCATAGATATATGTTTACATCCCTAATCACAACTATGTTGATACTCTAGATTCTCAACAATCATTTACGATACATTCTTAAATATTATCAATACAAATAAGAAGGAAAAAAGAAATACAAAGTTAGGGAAGAAAATCAAAATCCATCCCAAGGAAAAAATAAAAATGATAAAATAAAAAAGGCTAAAACGCACTTTTTGCCCCCTAAGTTTGCAAAAGTTGCAATTTTGGCCCCCTACTAAAAAAAATGGCAAAAGTGACCCCCATGTCTACCCCCTTTTGCAAAACGTCAATTTTGACTTGGTCAATCCTACATGTCATGACAACTGTGTATTTTTTGAATTAAAAAAAACCACCCATATTTACAAAATTAAAAAAAAAAAAAAAAAAAAAGGAGATACACATGAGTTCCTTATTCTTCATCCATTTCTTAAAGAAAAATCTATAACAACACATCATTCAAACATAAACCCAGAATTAACAAACCAAAAGTCCAGCAACAATAAATTAACAAGAAAAATTCAAGTTAGAATTAACAAAATCCAGCAACAACCTAAACCGAGAATTAAGAAACCAAAAATCAAGCTAATTCAAGCTAAACACTACTTCACAAACAATACTTAACAAACCAGAATTAACAAACAACTAATTCAAGTTAAACCTAGAATTAACAAACCAGAAATCCAACAACAACATGATATTACTAATGTTTAGAACAATAGATTTCCATAGATAAGAAAACACTGCAAGCTAACTAAATTGAACTTTTCATGTTTACATTAACAAACAAACATTATAATTTTATACAGATAAGAATACAACTGCTGGACCTTCCAACAAATCTGTCTTTTTCCAAAGTTGCAAGAAGAAACACATCATGTTTAGAAGGAAAATGACTTGTGGCCGCTGCTAACATAAAACAAAAATTTCCAGCACGGTGGTGATGTTTTTTGTTGCGGTGGTCGCCGGAGCAAGGTCATCCAAACATGATTTTTCTTGGTGGGTTTTGCAGGGAATACGAAGGAGAGTACTTTTATGATGGTAATTTGTCGAAAAACAATTTTTGGTGATCAATATCTAACAATAAAGATGGTGGTTTGAAAACTCAAAATATCTCCGATAAAAAAAAAAATTAATGATGAGATAGAGAAGGAAGAGATGATGAATATTATCTATTTTGTTTGATAAATGGTGGGTAGAGGCACCACGGTGGGTGGCGGAAAAAGGGGACGGTGGGTAAGGAAAGAAGGAAGAGGAAGAAGGAATGGGGAGGAAGAGAAAGAATAGGGAAGAAGAGAGAAAATCACGTGCCTCCCTTTTTTCTTTTCTTTTTTTATTTTTTTAATTCTAAAAATACACGTGTGGCTTTTTGTTTTTCTTTTAATTCAAAAAATACACAGTTGTCATGACATGTAGGGTTGACCAAGTCAAAATTGACGTTTTGCAAAAGGGGGTAGACATGGGGTTACTTTTGTCATTTTTTTAATAGGGGGCCAAAATTACAACTTTTGCAAACTTAGGAGCCAAAAAGTGCGTTTTAGCCAATAAAAAATTAAGATGCAAAGCAAGATTTTTTTAAAATCATTTAAAGTTTTGAATTTTAAAACATCAGCATGTTTTTAATTTCAAAACTTCTATTAATTTAGAAAAGATTCTATTTTACCACTACCTTTTCACGCGCCTTACAACATTTTGGATTATAAAATCCAAATGGTGTAAAAACACTAAAACACCTTCCAACATATCCTAAAATATTTTAAATTGCATAATTCGAAACATGTGAGAAGAATGAGAAAAGAAACTAAAACTACTCTTTAAGCTTTCAAATTTTTTCTCAACCACCTCAAAATTACCTAAATACCTTCGATCATAGTTAACTATCCTTCAGCAATATTAACTATTGTTCATAGTATTTTTTGTAATTTTTCTTGCATTCAATCAATAAATGGTATAAATCTTTCCTGCATTCAATCAAATACGTGCCAACTGTATAATGTTCAATAAAAATGAACATTACAACATTTGACAAATGAGTATAAAATCTTTACCTAATCCATAAAGTTCTTCAACTTGTGAATTCCAGCTCTGGCTTCTTTGAGAAGAATATAGAATGACTTTTAGGTGGCATTTACCATGGGAAGGGTTAATCCTTTCCCATGGTGGGAAAGGTTACTTTTTAGCCTTAGATATAATAATAAAATAATTCAATGGTTGTGATTTTTTACTTGCTACCCTTTTTCAACTTTTTGGTTTTATACTTGAAACAAAAATTGAGACCCCACAACATATAAAATAATGATAAGTGAGTGGACCATTTTTTATGGGTTTGTGGCCATCTGAAAATAAACTCATAAAACTTGGATGAACACTCTATCAAAACCCCCACATGCAAATTTCAATCTCATCATATAATCAAAACATTACATAATATTAAGATAAATAAGGTTTTAGTCCTTAAATCATGTTTAAGAATAAACTATAATGTTTTTGTAATGGGCCACGACTAGTAAATATCATTTGATCATAAATTTGAATGATATAGTTTACGTAAAAAAAATTTTGAATGATATAGTTTACGTAAAAAATAAAATTGAAAGTTGGTATATGTGTTTTGAAGGGAACGCTAGTATATGAAGTTAATCAATTTTGGCTGTTTTTGTCAAATTAAAAAAAAAGGTTAGATATCAAAACAAAAAAAAAAGGTGATAAATTATTACGTGTAAATGGGTGAGGTGCATATATGATTTCGTAAAAACAGGAGTGTACTAGTAAACTTGTTAATACTATTAAATATTAACTTTTGTAATCATTGAAAAAACAAACAAAATAAAAGTAACTTATTTGAGTGTCACATGAAGGTGAAAAGTAACATTTCCCATGGTGGAAAAGGATTAATCCTTCCCATAGTAAATGCCACCTGACTTTTATTACTTCCTTTGTCCTTGTTTTTCTAAAATTCATTTTCATGAAACTCAAAACGAGTTATTCGCTATGGTAAAAAAATTTATTCTTTTTTTCTTCAGTTTTTGTTTGTATTTTAGATGGAGGAGGAAATTATTCATCGCCGTTATTTTAGTGTTAGCCTGTGACTTCAATTAAAAATGTATAACATCATAAGAAAATCGAAGATTGGAAGACAATAAGCCGATTACAAGGGTAACTACATGTTGCCCTGTGTAGTAGTGGAAAAATATAAAAAAAATGCTACGAAGGTTCCTAAGTGTCATTGGAAGAGCGAATGAAAGAAATATTTGAGTTTTTCAACAAAAGGGGTTACTTTACATTATTTAAAAAAAAAATTAAGAATCAATCATTTTAGTGGTAAAATACGAACTACATTAATTTCGCTTTTAACTTTTATATGTGGTGGCTTTAATCCACTGTGTTTGGGAGTAGTTTTATAATGAATTTTATCTTTTGACTTTTTTTAGTTTATTATTACAACTAATATAACATATTTTTTTGGGTTAAATATGTTTTTTTTATCCTTATAAAATTGGAAACTTTTAAGTTTAGTCCTTATTTAATTTTAATAGCTTTTTCAATCCCTACAAAAAAAAATTACATATAATTTTAGTCTCTGCTAAAACTAAATTTGTTAAATTATCTTTAAACTATTGAATTTTAGAACGATTTTTCGAAAACACTTTTAGGACATTATAAATGGTTCATTTACCAAATTTTAGATTTTTTTAACATGAAATGAATTAAATATGAATTATTTTTAAACGACAAAAGTTCAAGATAAAAGTACAAAAATGTTTTGAACATGTCTATAAAAAAATTCAAGAGTTTAAGCATAGAAGTCTGTTTAAAAAACTTAAGAAAATATCCGTTTGTCGAAGGGTATTTCCGTGAATCTGTCGAAAATTGAAATTGATTATTATAATATAGAGTAGCAGATCCCGCTCCAAAGTTTGAAGAACAGAAAAGGAAATGGAAAAAATCTGCGTAGCCGTTAGAGTTCGTCCTCTCGTTTCTTCAGATTCCGTTAATGGAAGCTTCTGGAAGGTCCACGATAACCGCATTTCTCTTCACAAGATCCATGGAACTCCACTCTCTAACTCTTCTTATGCTTTCGGTATTCAATTTTCCATTATCATTATCATTATCAATTTCCTCTTCTTCCTATATTTTACACCTACGATTTTCTTTTTCAGATCATTTATTCGATCAATCTAGCTCCAATTCTAGTGTTTATGAGGTTCTCACTAAGGATATCATTCTTGCTGCTCTCAATGGCTTCAACGGTATCCAAATTCAATTCAAATTGTTTTTATTTTATTAAATTTCGATTTTATTTCTTTAATACACATATGTACTATTTTCTTCATTTTAATTATCGATTGATCTAGCTTAGCTTAAATTGTAATTAGCGAAATGAAAATAACTAGCTCATGAAAAAATCAATTAGTGAAGGTAGTTTTGGTGATAATTGATGAATTTGGATTCTCTCTTGTTTGTGCAGTCGGTTCTAAATTGAGGTCAGTGATTCGACAATTTTTCAACTGCTGACTTTAATTTTGGACCAACAACATAAATGAGAGGATTTGAGCTGGTCAAATGATGTATGGAATTGGATTTCTGCAGTAATTGTGTCTCACAATTACCAACATCCGTTGTCCGATCTAAGTCAATGATTGAGATTGAGTAAACCGTCAAATTCATCTCTGACTTTGGAGAACACTCTCAAATAGGTCTGTGACATTATGAACATTTCAAAAAGAACCTTGACTCTATCAAATTTTAGTCATGTTAGTACTTCTGACAATATGTATATGTTCGGGACTAAATTGATTTTTTTTTTAAGGATTCGGGACTAAATTGATAGTAAGTGGTTAAATATAGAGACGAAATTAATAGTAAGTTGTTAAAATATAGGGACGTAATTGATAGTAAGTGGTTAAATATATGGGCAACCTTGACAGTTTAATAGATTCAAGTACCGCTTTGAAATATCCATAATCTCGGGGACTTATTTGAGAGTGCTCTGTGAAGTCAGACACTAACTTGGTGGTTTACTCAACTGAGATTGTTTAAAATTAATTTTGTGAATGTGTAATCTAAACAGTCTCATCTGAAATTAATTAATGCTAGAAAATGTTTTACTTTAGGAATCTCAAATGTGTAACTGCATGCATTTATTACTTAAGGGAATCAATATCCATGACATGTGTGTGTGTTTTAGAATTAAACAAAAAAACAGTTATATTATCTTGTGTTAAGGATGTGACCACCGTTACTTTGTGTTAGATCTGGATATAAATGTGAATTGGTTAAGATTGTGACAATAATTATATGATATGGTCAGGGACTGCATTTGCTTATGGGCAGACAAGCAGTGGGAAGACGTTCACGATGAATGGTTGTGAGACTGACCCGGGAGTGATTCCTCGGGCAGTCAAAGATATATTTTCAAACATTGAGACGGTAGTAGTTCTTTTTAACTTTGATGATGAAGGTTCATGTTACTGTTATTACAATTACGATGCTTATATATACCTTGCTTGTTTGTTTCTCAGATGACTGAACGAGAGTTTTTAATTCGAGTTTCCTACATGGAGATTTATAATGAAGAGATTAATGACCTTCTTGTTGTTGAAAATCAGAAATTGCAAATTCATGAGAGTTTGGAGGTTGGTTACTTGTCACTTAACTTTGCTTTTTCTTTTGTGGTTAATGTTGGTGTATGTGAGTGAAATATATGTAACAATATGCTTGATAAAAAAAACAAATGTCCTGTAAAATTGTGCTGATTTTATTATTTGTTTTCCAGCGGGGTGTATTTGTTGCAGGACTCAGAGAAGAAATTGTCAATAATGCTGAACAAGTTCTAGATCTCCTTAAAGTAGGGGAAGGTTTGTAGTTCCACTACTGCATTCTTATTTCTATTTTTAAATTTGAAGTTAGAATAAGCATACTGCTATATCAAAGTTGAAAATTGTTATAATTTTACAGTGAATAGGCACTTTGGCGAGACAAATATGAATGTAAGGAGTAGCAGATCACATACAATATTTAGAATGGTATTCCTCATTTCTTTCAAAATTTGTAATACACATTCTTTTTACATCATAATATTAGTTTGTGTATAAAGATAGTCATTATGTAATGCTTTTTAATCAAATATGAAGGTGATTGAAAGCAAAGGGAAGGATTCTGATTCTTCCGATGATAGTTCAATAAGTGACATTGTTCGAGTTTCAGTCTTGGTTTGTACTATTTCTTATCCTTCCATTTTCCTTTAAATATAAAAATTTCTTACTAGAAAGTTGCATACTTATATTAATATAGTTGAATTTGTGGAATTAGAATTTAGTAGATCTTGCTGGCTCTGAAAGGATTGCAAAGACTGGAGCTGATGGAGTACGTTTGAAAGAAGGAAAATACATTAACAAAAGCTTGATGATTCTAGGAAATGTTATTAATAAATTAAGTGAGGGCTCAAAAAATAGGTATAATATTTTGTTGGCCCTGCTTTGTCTACATTATTTTAATTTTAATTTTATAACTTTAGAAAATAATAATGTTGGACATGTTTCATTTTATGGTAGGGGACATATCCCATATCGTGATAGTAAATTAACTCGTATACTCCAACCTGCTCTTGGTGGAAATGCCAAAACATCCATTATTTGCACTGTAGCACCAGAAGAGGTAGAGACTGTGGTTTCAGTTTTGTGTCTCTTTTTCTTGTTTGGTGATTAATACATGACTTCACAACTTCAATAATTTTCAATTCATTTAGGTTCACATCGAAGAAACAAAGGGAACTCTTCAGTTTGCTAGTAGAGCCAAACGCATCACCAATTGTGTTCAAGTGAATGAGGTATGGATTTTATGCACACGAAATTTACCATTACCCTATTTAATATTCTTTTCTCTCTTTTATTTTTCACATTGCTTAATGTTTTCCCCATTTGATTTTCCCAATTTGGTTCCTAGTATCAGTTGATTTACTTGAATAATTATTCTGTGTAACTAAACTATCTATTGGAGAAGAAAATTGTGGAAGAATTAGGATGTTCATATTATGAAGCTTACTGCAAGGAAATGGAATAAGCCTGAAATTTTCTCTACATTGTACTTGTTTTTGCCTGGAAATAGTTAGCATAGGTTTTTCAGTAATAAACCTTCAATTTCATCCCAGCTATATGCCTAGATAATTTTCCTGTATTTGCATGTTGGTACTTACTTATTTCTTGATTGTTGGAATTCTACAGATTCTAACAGATGCAGCCTTGTTAAAGCGGCAACAGTTAGAGATAGAAGAGCTACGTAAGAAACTTCAGGTAATCATCTTCTAATGAATTTTTATTTACGCTCATGTCAGAGAATCTTACATGAATATTTTCTATTCAGGGATCTCATGCTGGGGTGCTCGAGCAAGAGGTTCTTAAACTCAGGAACGATTTGCTCAAGGTAGGTTTTATTTTTCAAATTTATATGCATTCTGCAGACTTAGCAATTAAATGAAATCTATTTTATGTGGTTGTTAATTATCTATTCACATTCCACTATTTAGTATGAAATGGAGCGTGGTAAGCTTGAAATGGAACTGGAAGAGGAGAGGAAATCACGTAATCAATGGATTAGTGAGCAACAGATGAAAATTGAAAATTCCAGTACTACATCATTCTCAGTCTCAGATTGTGGGACAAACGACAATCAGGTACACCTCATAAGAAATGAAATAATATGGTCAGATCAAGCCTGTAAATGCTAAATACTTTATAATTCTAATACAATGGCAAGCCTGCACAACTTTGTAATTTATCATGGTCATATTTGTTCCTCTGGACAATGCATGCTTTTCCTTTTTGTGCTGCTTTTCAGACTTTCACATGAGTCGCTTTTCTTTCCAACTCTTTGCTTCCTGACATTTTGCTCCATTTTGTTCCAATTATGCTCATGTATGTTAGGGACCTAGATATTTGAGGCGAGGATTAATTGAAGAGCACAGTGACATTAATAGTACTTCTCAAGGAGATATATTTAAATCTCCCTGTTTAAAGACAGCCAGTGCTTTTGTTGTCAAGCGATCAAGGAATTCAACATTGCCAGATAGCAGTCCTCCTCTTCCAGAAGCTTTCAGCAATGTGGTTGACGAAGATATGTGGTTGAAAATGAACAATGGCTACGTTGCGGACCTTGATTCTCTACAAATTACTCCCACTCGAAATATCCAATCATTCCCACTAAGTGATACAACTCCAGTAAGTTCATATCTTTATTTCTATTTTTTAAAAGGAAATTTCTTTCTATGTCTTTCTTTTGCATTTTTTTGGCATTCATATTTGATCCACTAAGGGACAACGTTAAAAGCAAAGGAAGAGTAGCAATATATACAGCATCAACATGTTCTCCATAACTGAGAATACAAGATATAAAAGAGAAATCGTTGACATTGTTGATGAAGTTTTTTTTCCCTTCATTTGGTTGATGAATTTTACAATATTTCCTCTATTGTTGAGCAATTCTTGTTGGTTTCACCAATTTCACAAAATAATATTTGACCAATACATGTGCCGAAGATGATTATGTATATTGATTTTATGAGAACTAAAATTTGTGCAAACCATATTTTTGTTTAAATGCAAAGTATTTCATATAGCGCTGCGTGGCTAATGCGCTGGTTTTAAGCAATACCATATTAATCTCTCTCTTCTATGTGTATGTGGGCTGTTTTTTATAGTTTCTTTTTTTCATTTGGCTGATGTTTGTCAGGGTTGTATAAGTCAAACTGCAAAGTATGAACGAGAGGTTCAAGATTTGAGAAGACAACTAGAGCTTGCAAATGAAAAGATAAATCAACTCGAGGTTAGTATACAGTACAATATACTTTCATTCATACTTTGGTAAAAATGAGCTTTGACATGTATGAGATTGTCAGTAAGCCAGAAGATCATCAAACGAAACTGTTTAACTTGATAGGTGTGCCCTCTTCTATATTATTTCCAATTTCGTTTGTCAATATACTGAATCCATTTGATGTAGCTGATATAGATATATACAACATCATTTATGTACAGTTAAACATACATATACTATACTATCTTGAGCTTGTGTCATAGGAGAACTCAATAGATTCCAATCTTTCTCCCATTTCCTTTATGGCCTTGATGTTATGTACTACAAGCTTTTGTCTTTTTTGCTCTCTTTAATATAATGGTCTTTGTACTGTCCATGACTCTCTGTTGATGCGTATTAATCCAGAGAAAGAATTCAGAGGAAGCACCATCAAGCAAGCAGTTAATAGGCGAGATCCCAGACAATCAACAAGAAATACCGCCAATTCAAGAATTGCCTATGAGGTTATCGGAATCTTTGGAAAACTACAAAGATAGCTTTCAGGAGGTTTTATCAGTAATGCAGGTTGAATGGGTGTACCATATCAGTTTTATTTGCCATGATCATTCCAAGAAACAGATAATTAATTGTTTTTTCTGTGTCCTAAACAGAGATTTGCATTGGATGGAAAAGTCTCAACTGATAAGATGCTTTCAACCATTAGTGAAATTGGTGCAAATCTATTTGCAATTTTGGAAAGTCACTTTTCCACTGGGAACTATACTGCAATCCGGGAACAACAAAAAGAGTTTCATGAGAGGATGAATAATTTAATTACATCACTGGAGTTATCAGAAAGCTCGATAACAGGAAATCAAAAGAGGACTGCTTTGTGCAGCTGTGAACACAAGGTAGTTGTCTGGCCACACACATCAAGATATCAATCATCAATCATGGTTCTATTCTTTGTCTTATTTTTAGGATATCTTATGTCTTTTTTCAAAACATTGTTGCCATTAATACCACATAGTAACTAAAGCCTTGATTGGCATTTGTTCAATAGCTGAAAGTGAACGAGTAATTAAAAAATTATAGATATAATATGTGTGTCACATCAGGATTGTAATAATTTGTAAGAAAAACTTAGTTATACGAGATCTCTCATGGTCTCCTTGTATTACCTTCACTTTAAATTATACAAAAGCTTGAACCATATTATGGCTGATTTATTTATAGATGCAATTATTTTCCTTATAGCACCCTTCAAATGAAGGGAATGATGTTCAACTTTACTTGACAAAATGTTTAGAGAGGTTAAAATTGCATAACTTTAGAGTACCCCCCCCACCCAAGTGAAATGAGTGAATGTGGGGAAAGCAGAGGAATTTCTGTTAGATAGGAAATTAGGAACAAACAATCAGGAAAATCACTTGATAGACTTGGAGATTTGTCTATTGATTCTCTTTAGCTTTTTGTAGAATCAAATACAACTAAAGTGAATATATGATTGAATTGTTTAGAGCAGTGTCGTTAAATAGTGTCTACAGCGGCACTATAGCTTAGCAAAATTTGAACAAACTGCTATTGTTTGAAATTGTCAAATAGCAGCTATAGTGGTGCTATAGCACTGTTGCATAGCGAAATTTTAACCAAACTGCTATTTTATGCAATTGACAATACTGATATAGAGATCAAAAGTCATGATAAAGGAAGTTGCATATAAATTTCTAAAGAGCACCACCATAGGTAAAAAGATAGAACTGCATTGTAGCATAAGTTTTAAGACAAAACATAGTAAGGTTGTTCTGAATTATCCTAAACTGACTTTTTGTTACAAAGGGCTCTTGTCTGGGAGTCGAAACAGAATCTGCTTACTCAAAGGATGCTTTGAATGAAAGATACGAAAGCCTTGAAAGGGAGTTACAACTTTTGCAGATCGAAAGAGACTCTTTGCTAGAGAAGTTCTCTGAATCGTCTGATAAACTTGCAGTTGTGTCAAGCCAAAAGGAAAATGCTTTGAAAGATTTAAACATTGAAGTACAGAGAAGGAAAAATCTAGAAGGGGAGGTTAAGCAATTTACTGCAGCTTTTGTCTGTCGTCAGAAGTCGCTTATTTCCCTGCGTGGCGATCTTAAGACCAAAATTGAGAAATGGAGAGCCCAGATACCAATTTCAGTGCCAAAGTATTTTGGGGGTCAGGACTAGAATGTTGTAAACCATGAACATCTTAGTGTCTTTTGCTAACATTTAAGTGTCTTATGATCATGTATTATCTTTATTTATTACACAATTATTCTACGTTGATTGAATTCTAGCCTCATTAGTTATAGAGTTCGCGTTTATTTCACTACAAGTTCACATATATTATTACACATCGCCTATCATTAGAAGAATCTTTATTCACTTATACAAGTTATGCTAATAGCAGACTTGGTCACCAGCTGAATGCCATAATTTATCAAGATAAGATGAACACTTGTGCAAAAACTGAGATGAAAACTGTAATTGGTATTATTATATTCAAAGTTCTACTATTTGATAAATGAATTTTTTCAGCTCACCCGTGTGCCGACCTATAAAAACATGTTAGTGTGTATGCGCATGCATGCGTGTGAAAGGAGAAAGAAATTTGGGAACATCTTTCGAGCCTACGATGTGTGTTTGTTAGTGTTGCTGCTGAATGTTCTAATGGATTGGAACAAGGCTTTGTGAAACCATGTTATAAACCAGGCATACTCTATGTAATACTGCATAATCTAATTTCTCCGGATAGGACAAAAAAGAGGACAAATCTTCTGTACAAGAGTTTAAAGCTGTTGCACTCTCAACGCCAGATTCAAACTAAAGACTTCTAGTTAAACCTGTTGAATTCTGTGCTTAATGCAATGTTGAAACTTTTTGGATAATATCCAGATGACCATTAAAGTATATCTGATTGATTAAATTGGAATTGAATGCAAATGAAAAACTTAGTAGGGGTCCCTGGAGCCTAGCTCAGCCCCTAGCTATATGTTGTATTGTAGTTGCAAAGTGCAAACCAAGTTTAATTTATTTATTTTTTAAATTCGATCCAACTAAAGGACTGAATAATTTGTGAGGTCCTATTTAAAGTCAAAGTAAAGCTCGAGCACACCAAGTTTAATTGATGACCTGAGGTGGACATGCTTTTCAATTAGAGAATTACTTTTCCTACCCATGGCCTTCTCCCGCGCCCTGTAAAATTTCCAAAAATGCCGTTGTGCATTCCGGATTTTAAAATCCGGATTCATGTTTACTATTTCGGATTTTATAATCCGGACAATTCTTATGTATAATCAGCCATCAGACTCTCTCACGTTTCAGCAGTTTTGAGTTTTGCTTTTAAAAACAACAAAAAAGCTAAGTAAAAAAATGCTAAAAACCTGTCAAATAAAATCATAAAAATAGCACCGAAAAATTCTTAAAATCAAATAAAACTAATGCAAATTTTTTCGGATTTTTCTGATAATATGAAAAAAATTTAAAAAATTAAAAATGGGTATAAACGATGGAATTTTGGATTTTGAGGGGCGGACTCCCGTAAGAAGTCCCTTCTACAGGAGTCATGGTCCTTGAATTTTTTCTGATTTTCTGGGGAAGTTTCGGAGCAATCCGATCAAGTAGTCCGAAAACCCGAATTTTGACTAAGAACGGGTAACAATGACCCAAAACAGAAGGATGAGAGTTAGGAAGATTAATATTGTCCCTAAAATGACTATCCATGTTACAAACATGTTTAGAATTTGTGCTGATACAGTTCGGATTATATAATCCGAACTG
>Ga0315914_1008917_pt1 | contig 13110 bp, 5 predicted proteins | sample MpolenodulesMG_FD_203920 | JGI IMG/M metagenome (GOLD analysis project Ga0315914, IMG submission 203920) | Medicago polymorpha root nodule microbial communities from Los Angeles, California, United States - elongated nodules | ecosystem: Host-associated > Plants > Roots > Nodule | place: USA...
CAACCTCATATTGCTTCTACGGTGGTTATGTCATCTCTTTGGCATATGGATGCCCCGATGAAGGTTGTGTTGTGTGCTTGGCGTCTGTTTTGAGATAGGCTGCCTACAAAGGATAACCTTCTTCGTCGTGGAGTTATTGGTAATGATTCCCGAATGTTTGTTGGAGGGTGCAGTTATGTGGAAACTTCTGCTCATTTATTCTTACATTGTAATAATTTTGGGTCCGTTTGGCACCTAATTTATCGGTGGCTGGGCATTTCTTCGGTTATCCCTTTTTATGTAGCAGACCATTTTAATCAATTTAGCTATGGCGGGGGTGGTTCTAAGGTGCAGCGATCAATATTGCAAGTTATTTGGTTTGCAACCGTGTGGGAAATTTTGAAAGAAAGAAATATCAGGTTATTCAATGACGAAGAATGCTCGATTGTGCAAGTGGTTGATAAGATTAAGTCACTCACATTCATGTGGTTGAAGGAGAAATTTACTTTTCTTCCCTTCAATAATCATGGTTGGTTTCTTAGTCCTTTTACCATGTTGGGCATAGGCTAATAGTTATTTTTTTTTCTTGTTTTTATTGCTCATTTTTAGTTTCTATCTTGTAAATCTTGTCTCGACACTGTTGTTTCTTCCTTGTTACACCTTGTACTTGAAATGACATTTTGATTTGGTAATATATTTCACTTTAGCCTCTTCAAAATAAAAATCGTTATTTATATAAAAAAAAATTAAACAGTGGTAAGATTGGTGTTAATGTCTTTTTTTTCACAATTTTTTTCAATGTCTTAATATTCAAAATATTGAACCCGTTTCCACTGTCATCTCTCCAATCTTAACCCTTTTCCTTTGTCGCCGCTCCTACCCCATCCAAATTCAAATCCAATCTTCTCTTATGTAATCCTTAAGGATGGTGGTGCGACGAGCTTCACCCTCCGCACCACCGGTGTCCTTGTCCATGTCCGGTAATGTCCAAATGGGAAGATTTGAAATCATCGTCGTCGTCAGAATAAGTTTCCCACGCCGCCGTCGTTCTGCTTGTTTTGATAATGACCTTCTTTCTCGTTTAGTTCATGGTTTCTGAGCTTTAGAGGTGGGTTTTTTGCCTGCCGTTGTGATATGGGTTGATTGTTGCTACAACGTTGTCTGTGGCAGCGGTCGTCCTATCGTTTTCTTATCAAGCGTGTCATCGATTCGTGGTGGGCATTCAATGTTTTGAGTCTCTGGTCATTGTCCAGATCTGTTGAGATCTACAGGTGTCAAGGTTAAGGTTTGCCTCCTCCGAACTGTTGTCACCATAATATCCGTATCGATACGATTTTTGTGATTGATTTCAGATTGATTTGAAATCCTTATCATTATATCTGTCTGATGTTGGATTCATTGTCTTGAAAGAGACATATAGAGCTAGTTGCTATTTTTGCAGGGAGTTGATGGTTCTTGAATTGCCTCTGTGTTGGCAAACAATTCATACGCCAGCTTAAGATTCGCCATTCATTTTTGATTGATTTGGATTGAGAGGTTCGAAAGGGTCGTTTAGCTTGCTGCCATTGTTGCAGGGAGTTGATGGTACATGAGCCGTCTCAACGTTGACCGGTCGTTCAATCACCTCATCGAAGACCTTTAATTAGTTTTAGGATTAATTAGAGGCTGATAAACGTATAAACCTGTGTGTTGTTTTAATCTTTGTATCACTCATTTAGGTCGACCTACACTCGTGCGGTATTACTGGGTTAAGTTTATGCCCCTCCAGTTTTTATGTAATTTTTTTTCCCTTTTTTAATAATATTTATGAGCATTTGACAAAAGATTAGAGCAGTATATCAACTTAGTTGGGAAATGCCTTATAAAAAAAAATTCAAAATATAGATATAGTATCTCCTTCTTATACTTTATTGTATAGTAGCTCCAGATTTTCCCGTACTTTCGCAACATTGATCTTAACTTTATGACATATTCAAAGACTAAAGTCAATCTTATAGAAAGAAAGAAAAAAATCATGTATATGTCAATGTTGGGCAATTTATCTTTTGAACATTATAATGTCTTCTGAAATCATTCAAAAACTAAATTCAATCTTATCCCAAAACTGTGTGCCACTCAAAGCAAAGCATTATTTATTGATCAATTGGGTTCTTTTCTCTGTGATAATGAAAGACACTATACCTTTTGATTGCTTTTGAATTATTGGATATGATCAAATAAAATTAAGTTATAAAAGGTATTATTTAAATTACATAAAATAAGAAAGAATGAATTGAAATGTGATAAATAGTTTTTTTATTTTATTTAATACTTTTACTTTGCTTATACTATAGGTACGACTCACTACCAAAAAATACTAGGTGTGAGTGTTTTTCTAGTTTTCTAGTGAGAGAAACTCCAACTTCTCTCTAAATTTTCTTTCTCCTTCGTTCATCGAGAAGGGTGGTTTTAGGTCATTTTTTGACCTAGAATCAACCCTCGATGTCTTTTTTCCTTTTTCTTTCTATATAAATAAGTGGTTTTCACATATATCAAGTTTTTTCTATTGTGTTTTTTTTTTTTTTTTGTGATTTCGTCATCTAAGTGCGATGTTGTGTTGTTCGTCGTCTTGTGCGACGTTTGATTTCGCGTCTTATCGCGGTGTTCGTTTATTTCCTATTGAAAGATTGGCATCAGTCAATTACAAATTCAACCAATGATTTGGGCATCAACGTTGAAGACCCGGAAGCATGTGAATTTCGGTGACTTGGGTTTTATCATATTATTTGTAGGCATTTTGCAGTTTTATGCTATTAACTTGGGTGCTGCGAGTTTGTTTGCAGATTCATCCTTTACGTTTTTAGCGATGTTTGTATCTGATGTAATCTATCGATTTGAATGAATGAATATAGTTTTATTTTTGTCAAAAAAAAAAATACTATAGGTACGACATCACGTGTTTTTTTAAATAAAAAAAAAGTACGACATCACGTTGAATTAATATGTATTTTTCTTTTTTCATGAAATCATCTAAAAATAAATTATATTTATATTTTGTTTTGCTTCCATCTATTTTTTTTTTTTACTATATGTTGAATCATAATTAAATGACTTTGAAATATTGGTTGTTGAGTTTTGACGTAAGCTTAATGATTTAAAGTACTCATGATTGGGCTTTTTGCCCTATAATTCATAAAAACAAAAGCTATGGAATATAATGAAACAAAAAGAAAAACCAATTCTAAAAAAGTTATAATAAATTAAAGTTAGTGGCAACAGAAGCTCTTGATCTCGGTTGAAAGTTCAATATTCTGTGTTGTATAAAAGAAGTTTAAAAACCAAACGATACTAAATGATTGAATTCAAATGGTTAACAAGCTTTATAAAAAGTGAATTATGGAGAATGTGAGTTTGATTAAGACTGATATAATTATTGATCAAATTTATTTATCTTTGGACGAACTCATCTGAATTATTTGACCCTCTTCATTTAAGAATCGAATGGTAATATCAAAATTAAATAAATAAAAGAAGTTTAAAAACAAGAACTAAAAATAAAATCATGAAGAAAAAAGATCAAAAATTTTGTTAGAGCATTATTTAAACAATTAAAAGTGACAACTTTTGCAAAAAAAAATTATGTATTTATAAGTTTTACACGTGTTTAATTTAGCATGATCCAATTCTTATAATAAGATGACTTATATTTTCACGATAAAATTTCTTATAATAAATTCTTTAAATAACACTTCTAGAACACACTTATTAGCATGATCCAATTCTAAGAGTCCACGAAAAAACTATTAAGTAGGTGTTTGAATCCGATATTGAATTGCAAATTTCGCATTCCAAAGCTTGGGATCTTGATTTGGTTCTATAAAAAAAGCACACAGTTTCACGTTGTGTTCAATCATAGTTGTTGATATGAGATCAGACGTTGATATGAGATCAGACGGTCAAGATTACACATAAGTTTTATGATCTTAACCATTGGATCAAATTGAACGCTGTGTTTAATCACAATCGTTGATATAAGATAGGACGGTCAAGATTACACATCCGTTTTATAAATTCTAATAAAAAAAAATTAAGTATTTAATTTACAATATAATTTTTTTTCTTTTACATTTGTCAATCGATGGAAATTATTACTTTTTTTGACAAATTTAATAATTTTAAAATGGAAATTCTTTGACAAATATAATAACTTTAAATGATAAAATAATGACATTTGTTTTATCATTTAAAATACTTTATTAGTAATTCCATAAGGTAATTATTCTAATCATAATACTTCTAAATCACACATGTATTTTTATTATGATTTGTAAAAATTTAAATTAAACTCAAACCTTAAACCCCCAATATGAGGTTTTTTTTTTTTTTTAGATAAATGAGATGACAAAGTTATCATAAACTCATACACACAAATTGGAGCTAACGAGGTTCGAATCCCGATCATGACGTCCGGCCTAACAATTTTGGTATTTTTGTCAGTTGAACTAGGACTTATGAGATTTTACTATATAGGATGATTAGAAAAAATATCTCTTATAATTAGTATTGGGTGTCTTATTAATCAATCAATAAATTAATATAAAATAATCATATAAAAAATAAAGTAAAGAACTGCAAGAAATCTTAGAAAAGGCACTTGCTTTCTACACTCTCATACTCCTAAAAATTTACTAAATGTAAATAACGAGTTAACTCATCTCACAAGCAAACAATTTTCATACATCACAAAGTAAAGGCAAACGAGTTAACTCAATCTTCTCTGCTTCATCATTCATACTCCATAATTTTCCATAACCCATCAAAATTCAACAATGACCCATTTATTGAATCAACCTAAACATCATCATTCTTCATTTCAAGAAGCTTTTTCTGTAGTAACTGATGTTTACAGAAGGTGCAAAGATAGTGCATAGAAACTGTTTGATGAAATTCCTCAACCATGTTTAGCACACAAAACCCATTTCTCTACTTTTGTTTCACCATTGATTCCTTCATTATCACTCCAACATAACCCTTTAACCATGTTACTACTCATAGAAAGCTGAAAACTTTTTCTATGGTTAACCAAAATGTACCTTCTAACATCCTCTGGTAACATCAGTGTGTATCTATCTACACACTTCACTTGTTCAACCAATGAATGACCTGTTGAATTTGATCTCAAAAGTTTCAATTTTGATGGATGCCCATCATCATAATTGATACTTTCGCCTTTGTTCGCATCAGAGTTGATTTGGTTTGGGTTTTGGTTTTGGTCATTGGAAGTATTATTGAGAGTGATTTCGGGCACGGTTTCGGAATTTTCTTCACATGTTTGGTCATTGTTGTTGAAATTGGCTGGGATGGTCATTGCAACTTGACAAGAATCTTGGTTAAGATTTGCGCGACAAACGGGACAAGTGATATGAGAAGCTAACCATGAATCAATGCATTGAGGATGAAAAACATGGTTGCATTTAGGTAGTAATCTTAAGGTGTCTTGTTCTTTAAAATCTGTTAAACAAACTGCACATTCCAATGGTCCTTTATCTGTTTTAACCTCTTTGATTGTTGAGTAAAAAAGGATAGGGAAAGTGTTTAGGAGTTCTTTGTTTATACCTTGTGAACATGAACATGGACAATCCGTTGGGTTGGTTCTTGTGACGACAATGCGCGATTCAACGCAGTTTCGGATGTAGAAAAATACAATTCCTAAGAAAAAAAGTAGACAAAGTACAGCACCAGCTGTGATTGCAAAGGAAGGATTCCATCTATGATGAGAGATATCAGTAGGAACAGGTTCCATGGAAGCTTGTGATTCAACATGGTTTATGAATAGAAGAAAGAGGAAAGGAGTTATAGTTGTGAGGGAAGTAAAGTAAGAGGTTTTGAGGTGAAAATTAAGCATGTTTGTTTGTGAAAGTTGAAAAGGTTGGAGAGTGATGTGAGATGAGTAGTGTAGTGGAGTTGTTTTTTAGAGAGAGGAATATGAAGAGAGAAAAGAAGAGGATTGATTGTTATAAAGGAGAGAGGGAGAGGAAAGGAAGTAAGATGGGAAGTTCCATTTGTTGCTTGAAGAACAAGGATTTGGTTTAGTGGAGAAAAGGTTGAAGGATGAACGGTGAAGAGTGAAGTGTGAAGTGAACACTCCTTTTTATGCTCCTTTTTGATTAATTCCAAGGGACTAGAAATATAGTAGAAATTTTGGAAGACATGTTAATTAATTAAAATATTAAAATAACAAATCATAAGTGACATTAGTTAGAATGGAGTTTTTTTTATTATTTTTTAATATATATAAATGCATGTTTGGTCTGCAAAAGGGACAAGTCATAAATAAGCATAACCTCAATCAAAATTATTTTTGGGCACACATAAATTAAAAGAGAAATAAATAAGATGAAAACAAAGTAGGCATGGCAATAGGGCAGAGCGGTGACGGATTTTACCTTCTTTGTCTCACATCCTACTCTTATATACCTATATGTTACTTTAGTCGTACTCAACGGGGATAATAAATCGAAACTCATCCCTGTCCCCAACGGATTTAGGTATCCCCGTATCATCTCCATCCCTCAATGCATGATTTTTTTAAATAAAAATAGAAGTATTTTTCACCTACGGGCACAATATTGTAATACATTGTCTATCAAAGAGATGACGATGATTGATGGCTATGGTGATGAAGAAGGGAGGTGTGATATGTGGAAGGAGAAGAAAGAGCGACCGGATAAGTGAAATGATTTAGGATTTGAATTTCTATTTATATAGAATGGGGTAGAAATTGATTTTCTACATTTAGGACGGTTTTGAACGTGAGTTTGGGGTGGGCACCTATATCCCTCTTATGTGTTTTGAAATCGAGGAAAACCGAAACTCACACCCAAACCCAGTAAAAACAGGATTACTATGCGTTTGTCTATGTGTTTGATGATTTTTTTTTTTGGAGTTTTTGATTATTTTTTTATAGAAAAGGATAACTATGTTGTTATTTTATAACATAAATGACTAAATCGTGACAAAAAAAAGATAAAAAACAAAAATATTACTTAAAATTAAGTTAAATAACTAAATGTGTAATTTTGCCAAAGTAGTTTGTAGTTTAAAAGTTACGACTTCATTTAATAAAGTTGCAAAATTAAAGTGTTCGGTTGTGCATTTTCAGTTTTCACGATTCAATGTCGTTCTTATACTACACGTTTTCTCTTAGAAGTGGAAGAAAGCTGGTTTTGGTGGTTTCCCATGAATGTCTGCTTTTCTCATTCCCTAGAATTCTTTCAACAAAACTATAGACGTCGACGACACAAATCTTGAGTTATTTCCTCCGTTTTTAAATATAAACAAAATTTATTTTTTAGATTCATTCAATTAAGATATGTGGTTCATATTAAGAACCATATACATCATTAACTGAATGAACCTAAAAGATTAATTTTGCTTATATTTAAAAACAGAGAGAGTACTTCCATTCAAGCCCCTTTTCCTTTTAATATTATTTTATTTTTGAATATTATTTTTACGTTTTTTCCGTATTATTATACATATTTGCTTTTACCCTAAAACATGGTAGTAAGATGTACTTATGACCAAAAAAATAGTGTATTATATATCTTGTACAAATAAAAAGATGTATTATAAAAATGAGGTGAAAAAATAAATGTGTTATAAAATGGAAAAAATTGAAAATATTAGTAACTTGTAAAGGTGAAGGTACAAATGAACGTAGAAGATTGTTTTTTTGACATTCATTGTGTCTTAGTAACACAAGTAAATGACCAAAAAATTAAGCGACAGTTAATTGCCGGCGTGTTTTTTAGTTATAAGCCAGCAGTAGTTAACTACCACGGAAGGTATTTTAGTATTTTACTTGTGGTTTTAGGAAGTATTGAAAGTCAAAAAGCAATTGACATAAATGTATAGGTAAAGGGTAAAATTTCCTTAATAGTAACAGGCTTATTTGATTAAATCGACCGGCCTTTAATAGTAACAGGCTTATTGTGATGGAGAATGATTTATAAAAAAAAAAAAAAACGATGGCTAATGATTGGAACCTGAGAAAAAAGTAGTAAAAATAATGCGCAGAATAAAAGATGCAGTAGCAAGATCTACAAGCAACGTTATTTATGTTTTTGAAAAGTAATGTAAAACATGGACAAGTAATCCATTTTATTCTCTTTCTATTTTCAGCATAAGAAAACAAATGCAATTACAAACATTATATTTTCTAAAATATAAAGTAAAAACACTTTTCAAGGTCATTTTAGTTGAAGAAGACAGGGTAAAGTAAAGGAGGAAGTTGGAAGAAAATAATACCAATGAATGAAAATAGAAGGAATGAAAATGATATGATAGTTTATTTTGTTCGTATGCAAAGTGAAAGAAAAACTCTTAATTGATCGGTCAGTCTCTTAATATAATTGATTGTTGTAAAATGATCTCATAACTAAAAAACATTTTAAAGTGATTTCTTAAATTTTTTTGTCATTATTGATTTTGATCTCTTCCGTCAGTTTTTAATCTTAAATGTCCATGCGTGAACATTGTAGATAATCCACAATATACCTTATGAAATGTTTTAATTTAAACTTTTTGATCTTTTATTTAAAGAGAGGATCGTTGGATCGTGCAGATCATCTTGTAGTGTACCACGAAAAATAAATATTTTTTCTTTTCTTCATCTTCTTCCTCCCATTTCTTTGTCATCTTCAAACTAATCTTCATAAAAAACTCAGAAAAACAAAAAACAAAAAAAAAGCATAGATTCAACATGAAAACTTCTCATCATCATCATTAAACCACTGCCATTAACAGCACCTAATATCATCATACTCATAAATTTTCAAACAACAACAACATGTAAGATTGAAATAAACTTAAACATTCAAAATCTAATACCGCAAACAAAATCGAAAACTAATGCGCATACAAACTGTTGAATTAAAATGAGTTTTTTACAATGTTTATGAAGTTTGGATGATAACAAAGTATAAAAAGAATAATTGGATATGTTAATGTATGTTCAAGTATGAAGGACCATAGATTAAAATCCAAAGTCTTAAATCAATGTTTTGGTTTTGAAAGTACAAGTTTCTGAACATATAGAAGAGCATTTGAAACTTTTGTCGATTAAATATTTAGACCCAAAGAGAGTGATCAAATAAAGAAAATCATTTTATGATAAATAGATCTAGGATGTGGTATATCCACAATATATGTGATCGGACAAGTTGATAATTAGTCTAGTGGTGAAAATAATGTAATTACTTTTTTGAAAAAGGAAAATAATGTAATTACTAATTAGGATAACTTGTGTACGCTGTGAACAACTAAAATAGAATAAAAATCCGTGATGATAAATAAATTCCTAAACGCAACATTCAAGCAATCATGTCCATCATGGAATTTTCTCGGATTAACAACCCTTTATCAAGCATGATGTATAATTCTTCAACAATCAATTTCTCCTTAATAAGTAAGGATTGATTTATTGAATGGTGCTTGTTTCAATCCATCTTGGTTTTGTTTTATTTAATGTTTTGGTTTGTATGTTATCAATGAAGGATCTAGTTTTGATATAGGGAGCTAGAAGAAGCAATATTTCTAAAAGCATAAAGGGAAAAAGGCAGTGGTTTGAATATGTTTAAAGAATGTATGGAGGTTATACCATGTGTAATACAACAATCATTCGAAGGAAATATATACATGGGAAACCAAAATCCAATAAGTTAAGCAAAATCCAATATGTTCCCCTTAGCCAAATCTTATGTTGGGTTTTCATGTTAGGATTTTTTCCATTCCGTTTGGCATTATTCTTTCAACCAAGGTTGTCAAAATCGGGACTTTATTTCAGGTCGAAAGGGAATAGTAAAATCGAGACTCATAAAATCGACGAAGTTTACTCAAGGACTTTTGTAGAATCGATATAAGAAATTGTAAAATCGCAATCAAAATCGATGGATTTTACCAAAAAATAATAATACTAAATATATGTTATAAATGGTATATAGTCATAAATGACTTAATTTATAAGAAATCGTAAAATCGCAATCAAAATCGATGAATTTTGCCTATTTTACGATTCTATTATGGATTTAGGTCGTTGAAGGTGAACAAAATCGCAAAATCCTAAATTTTAGGATTTAAGTCGGAATTTTGACAACAATTTCAACTATTACATAATGCAGCAACAACATGTAAACATCCAAAATAAACAAAAAAGAACCTTAAAATTTAAAATAAAGAAAGTTATAGATACGTAAGGAAGATAAGTAAGATATAATATATTATTACAATCTTCAATCATTACGGGCAGAAAAGGCTTTCTATCAAGCATTTCTTCTGATGCTTGGACTTAGGGATCAATCTTACAACTTAATCTCTTTTCTTATGGTGCTTGTTAGGTTGGTTACAAATGAAAGTTCTTCATTTCCAATTAACTCCCTGGTAATAACCTTGAGCCTAGTAATCTCTTTCATATTCCGATATTGGTTGTATTTGGTATTTTCTATCTGCTCACAAGAGCTACTTGGCATTTCCAACCTAACATTACAAAGTTTTAATCATGCTAATGAGAATTTTCGTAACTAATACTGAACAGATGATAATGCACTAAATCGATGTAATTATTTCAACCACACTACTATAGATGTTCATAAAGAAATAGGTGAAGAAAGAAAAGATCATAGTGTGTTGGATTTTCTAATGATGAAAACAATACTTCATGTAATATAGAGAATTTGGTAGTGGTACTTAAAACGGGATGAATCCCGAAAAAAGAAAGTATAATAAATTTAAATTAAAAAGTGATTTGTAAGTTAGTAGACTTTTTAGAGAAAAACATATTGAAATCCTATGTTTATTGTTTTTTTTTTAATTCCACATTTTTAGGGTTTTGCCATATGCCAATTTGCACTGGACAATAAAAAAATAGTAAAATAGAAAACATAAAAAATAGAGATGAAGAGTATTGAACAATATGAGTTATTTGTTGTTAAGATTATAGATATGCCTTTTATTTTTATGAGCCAACTTGTAAGAAAAGAATAGTAAAGCCAACCTATACAATTTAGATTCTCATGACCTTAATTTATACTTTTTGCTATATTTTTCTCATTAGTTTTTTTTGTTGTTCTAAGAAATAAATAGTAATGGCAACGAATATGACTTTTACTTTGATAGTATATATAGAGCTTTTACTTTTGCCAAGACATTATTTTCATGTAAAAAAAAATAAAATTATAGGGCTTTTTGTAACGCCCTAAAACCCCAAAATGTATTTTTCTAAAATAAAATACAAACAATAATAAATCATACAAGAGTGTCACACATCTTCTTCAATTCAAAAATACTTCATCTAAATTTTAAACGTCGCAGCGGAATAATTTTCAAAATATCAAAGAAATATGGGTTAAATAAGTTTTTCGTTCCTATAAATATTACGAATTTTGATTTTAGTCCCTATAAAATTAAACTGAATGTTTTCATCATCACAAAATTTTTTATTTTGTTTTTCGTCCTTAATAGATATAATTTTGAAGTATTTTTGACATTTTTTGAACATAATATGAATATATAAATGTCGAATATAATAAACGGACATAACATGGATGCAATTTGAACATAAAAGAGTTATAATTTTGCCATTTATATGAACATAAAATGGCCATTAAGGACGAAAAACAAAATAAATTTTTTTGTGAGGATGAAAACATTTAGTTTAATTTTTTAGGGACTAAAATCAAAATTCTCTATATTTATAAGGACGAAAAACTTATTTAACCCAAGAAATATTCACATTTTTAATTCTACTTCAAAACTGAATTCAAAAGAATTCTAAAATCTAATCTAAAATAAAATAAATCTACAATCCCTAGTGTCACAGATCAGAGCATCGACTCAATAAAGACTTCAAAAAACGATAAGTAAACGAGAAGACTTCAAAGTCATCCTCAGAGACTCACTGCTACTAAACTTCCTGCAAATCTACACCACAAGGGCGTAGGCGCCCAACCCGCCACTAGAGGGTGAGAATATATCTAACATAAGAAATGCATAAACACATGTATAGATCCAGATAAAAAAACACTTCAATTACATTTAGGCATGTATACATCAGAATCAAATAATAGTGACATTTGAACATATACATTCATTTAACAAAACCAATAGGAATCAATCAACATCTTATAATGACATGTAAGCATAGACAACAGTTAAGAGTATTGAATAAACATTTAGCAAAATATAGACTATTCACACATAATCATATAGAAACACATCATTGAATACCACTTCTTTAAATATTTACACTTCTTTAAATAACACATCTTTTAATCACACATCTTTAAATAGACTGCACATCTTTTAATCACACATATTCAAATAGATTTGCAGTTATGCATCCAATGTCCCTAACTCGACTCTATATGCATGTGGTACTACTGGTTTTGGATATCAGAGATATGTTACTAATTTATCCCCATCTTTAAATCACATCTTTAAATCGGACTGACTATGAATGCATGAAAAACAAGTAATGACTCAACATATGCACATCTTTATATGACTCGACACTTACAAATCTTTAGATAACACATCTTTAAATCACACATCATCAAATAACACATCATTAAATCAAACATCTTCAAATATCACATCTTTAAATCACACATCTTCAAATAGCACTCTTTATATAATACATCTTTAAATCACACATCTTTATATCAACACAACTTCAAATAACACTTCTTTGTATACACATCTTAAATTAACACATCAATTAATTAATTATGCAGATATCGTTGAAAACAATAAAATCTACTCAATTCATAATAGTAACCCTTTTGAACCAATTTCACAAATTAGAATCAAATGTCAAAATACTAATCACAAATGGCAGAAAAGGGCAACATGAAAATCAAAATGAATTAATCATACTTTGGGGCTTTCTAAGCTAAGGATCAAAATCTAGCCTGAAAGTCCTACTAAAGCATCAAAGTAAAGATGATCGATAAGCATATTTTCTAATAGGGAAATAGGGAAATGCTAACCGGTGCTCCCGGGTACTGGTTAAGGATACTAAAAAGGGAAATTATATAGTAATTATTGCATTGAAAACTGTGTAATTAATCCATAAATAAGTCAACAAAGTTTCCT
>Ga0315914_1008918_pt1 | contig 13109 bp, 8 predicted proteins | sample MpolenodulesMG_FD_203920 | JGI IMG/M metagenome (GOLD analysis project Ga0315914, IMG submission 203920) | Medicago polymorpha root nodule microbial communities from Los Angeles, California, United States - elongated nodules | ecosystem: Host-associated > Plants > Roots > Nodule | place: USA...
TCTTTTCAAAGGGGTGGTTTGAACTTTTTCCCCTTTTTCTTAAAAAAAAAAACAAATGTTCGGTCGTGAAAAAATTAGTGAGTCTATGCTAATAAAATAGCTTGATCTCCGAAAAATGACGCGACACGGAGTTTCTCTGACTAGAATATCACTGACCGCGTCGGAAGGATCAGAAAGGTAGAGGTACAATACTTCACCTTGGAGAGCCATTTAGTGTATTTGGCCCCAGAAATAAAATTTGCCTCTAGGAGGTCTTTCACAACTTTTTCTGCAACCTCTGACTTTTCAGGAGACTGCTTTCTACGTCGCTGGACTACAGCGCTAACACGGGGGTCAACTGTCAGTTGATGACATGCGACGCTCGGGTTGATTTCGGGCATGTCGGATGCACTCCAAGCGAATAGGTTAGCATTGTCCCTTAAGCAGGCGACCAACAGTGCTTTGACAAGTTCAGGAAGATCCTTGCCGATCTTGAAGTTCTTCGAGGGGTCGTTTCCGAAAGGAACCAACTCGAATTCTCCATCAGGAATAGGTCTAAGAAGTTTCGCATTGAGTGGATCCTTCTTTTCCCTCTTTCGTTGCTTGAGATCCTCTTTGGTGAACCTGGGATCTAGCTCGACCAAGTTTGCATCCAGAGTGCTCACAGCAGCTTTCCCCTTGTCATTAGCAAGTTTGCTGGATTGGGAAACCGAGTTCTAGGGTTCGTTTGCCTGAAGGAAACATCTTCTTGCAGCTTCGATGTCTCCGTTCAGGGAGGCAATGATGTCATCCTTCGCATGGTATTTCAACTTCAAATGAGCGGTTGAACATGCGGCACCCAGTTGGGCAAGTCCGATTCTCCCTATAATGCAGTTATAGAGAGAAGGACAGTCGATCACCAGAAATGGGATCTTTATTGTCTTTCTGGCCTCCTTTTCGCCAAAAGTGACCAGCAGTTCTACGTAGCCCCAAGGTTGAGTAGATGAACCATTGAAGCCGTAGAGTTCATTTCCAACATTGGGAGGAAGGTTTTTCTCCGTTAGTTGAAGAGTTTTGAACAGGCCGGTGTACATGATGTCGCACGAGGCCCCTGTGTCAATTAGGACTCGGCGGACGTCGGTGTTGGCCATCGATGCTCGCACGAGCAAAGGAATGGCTGAGTTTAAAGCCCCACCGGGCAGTTCTGAGTCGTAGAACGCCAAGGGTGGTCTCCCCCCATGTTTGAATTGGAAGGGGCCAGCAAGTTGACACTAATGAACTCTTCAAACTTTCTTTTCATGCTTCCCATGGAGATGTTCATTGTTCCTCCCGTGATGACGTTGGCGGAGGGGAAATGTTCCCAGGTGCATGAGTATGGTACAATTTCCATGTTGTCCGGGAAATCGCCCAAATGCTCCATAGACATGGCAACTATCTTGTCCGGTTCGTTGTCATCGGTGATGAGCTCAATGGTCTTTCTTTCCGACTCGGGGTTCTTGACGAACTGTTTGAGCCGTCCACGTTGGATGAGGAGTTCGATAGCATCCTTCAAGTGGATCCAATCGTCAGTAACGTGCCCGTGGCACTTGTGGAACCAACAGTATTTGGTTTTGTCGACCTCTTTCCTCTCCTGCAAGGAGCCTTTGGTGGCTTGACGCCAGCTTCTGTCAGATCGGCTACCGCGATCTCAGCGAGGATCTTTTCCCCGGATATTGCCAAGGGTGTGTACTTGGTGAAGCGACCGTTAGGTCTTTTGCCTTCACGAGTTACTTTGTCTTCCTTCTTTTTCTCGTGGAAGGGCTTTTCGGAGGATTCAACAGTAGGCTCCTACATATATAACTTGAAGTATCCCGTGCGTTGCACGGGCGTTATAACTAGTACTATACAAATTGAAAACATCTTTTAAGCACTTTCCATTAGGTTTCATGCTCTTAAGCTATTGTTGCCACATCATTAAAAAAAAACCTTGGTATTAGGAAAAATCTTGAAAGGAAATATTCCAAACATCTTTGCTCCATATTTTCAACCTGAGCAAAATCTCCATACTGTTATTTTTGAAATGTGTTGTTTGATACATGATAGTCAAATTGTCTTGCTACTAAGCAAAGTTAGGAAAGGAATACATCAGAAAGTGTTTGAGATGATTCTACAAGTGATTTTTCATATGTCTATGTGGTTGTGTTAGGAGTATAAACGAAAGTGAGACTGGGATTAGAGTGAGGAGGAGAGGGAGAGGAATGTTTGGGTGTGAGGTGGTGGTAATTAGGAGAAAGTTTAAAAGAAAATAAACTATTACATGTTGATGCACCGTCGGAGATATGAAAAGCTTGCCCACCGTAGAATCTGCCAGCTTACATTTTATTGAATAACAAGAAAAGATAACAGAAGATAAAAACTTGAGAGGACTAGACCAAAAGCCAATATAAAGAATAAGAAAAAGCTATGTCTCATTAAAATCTTTATCATGAAAACCCAATGAGATAAAACCCGATGAAAGGAAAAAGAGTGCAGTGAAAGAAAGAAGAAAAAAAACAATCTATGAGGAATCAACAAAGTCTACATTCTAATAATCAAGTTCAATTCCTATTAAAGGCATATTAAGTACTATTTGGAATATCATTCCGTCGTTGCATATAGGAAACATGAAGTCCGAGAGCAGTCATTCCATCATCACAACGATTACCCTCTGTAGATGTGACAAAAGAAAAATTTCATACTCTTTAGTGAGTTCCAAACAATTCAACCAATGATTTCTAATTTTTGAAGGAATCAAACTATGTAATTGTAAATCGAGGTTAACAATCATTTAGTCAAAATCAATCGAAACACACACCAACCTTTTTCATAGGTGAGTTTGATTGCAGACACAACCCCAACATAATTCAGCATGTGCAGTAGTTGAAGTACCTAAATTAACAGTAAAATCACCTAATAGAGTATTATGTATGATATTCCTGAAAATTCTCACCATAAGCTCCATGTCTAGGACATCCCAAAGCAGGGCCGACCCAACAGATTAAGAGGCCTAAAGCAAAAATTTTAATGTGAGTTTTAAAAATATTTTTTTAATTGAATATTTATATAAAATCAATTTTGTGGAGACCAAAATTTGAATTCATGATCAAGAGTAATTGAGACCTTTTTTGTAATCAATTAAGTTATGCAAATGTTTGTAATTTATCTCTTATATAATATACTTATAACCAAATTAATTTTTTAGAGGCCTTTTTTTTTCACCCAAATTTGTGAGGCGTAAAGCCCTTGTTTGGGTTGCTTGACCCTTAGGCCAACCCTGTCCCAAAGTAGTGCAATGTTGCATTGTTGATGATAGGAGAAAGCCAATGAACCCCTATAATCAATGAATGTCATTCTTGAAATACTTAAATATATGGAATTCAGTAATTGAATGAGAAAATCTTGCCCTAGTGAAAGTAGCAATCAAATAAGCATTATAAATGATTTTTTTTTCTTTTTGGTAGTGGTCAGAGTTTGAACCCTGGACCTTACATATATTATGCATTGTCCCTATCAACTGAGCTAAGCTCACAAAGACAAGCATTATAAATGATTAAAGTAATGAAAGCAGCAATGATATTAAAAATATTGATGACAATAGCAGTAATCAAAATCTTACAATCAGGGGATCAGTTCAGCATAAAAGTAACAATAAAATCATTCACATTTGTAAGAGGACTATATATAAAAAGAAAAAAACTTAACTAATCCCATATATTTTTGTCAAGGAACAATCCACAAAAGAGTGAAAAGTAGATCCATTCAAGGCACCACAAATCTCACAACAGGAAGTCATATAACAGCCTCGAATAATGAGATTATCATCATTAGGGAGTTTATTATGCAAAAGCCTTGAAAAGATAAAAGATTTTGGAATTGCTCTTCCCCCAGCACATGTCACTCCCACTCAGCTGAAAATATCTTAATGTCCCTGCGCTAGTTACCTAACGCATATACAAATATGTGCGCATGTTAAGTTACGTAGCGTGAGTTAACTTGCGTATAATGACTACTTTTTTTTAATTTATTTACTATATTCAAATTATTTTATTTACTTTATTCTAATTTATTTGTTCACTTTATTCTAATTTCTTTATTTTCTAAATTATTTGTTCACTTTATTCTAAATTATTTTTTCACTTTAAAATAAATATTTATTTGAATTATTCATTAAATAATTGATACATATAACAAAATTCATTAAATACAAAATTAGAAAATAAAAGCAAATATAAATAAAAAAAATTGACAAGAGTAATACATATAACAATATCTCATTTTATTAATCAACTTCATACAATAATTGATACATTGATACATTTATTCGAATTCACTAAATAATCTACTTATTTTATTTTTACCCTCTTGGGGTAAATAGTGACCGGTCATGGGGTAAATAGTGAGCAGCCTTCTTGGAGGAAATACATCATCAACCCTTGGGCTAATTTTAAATTTGGTTCTTTTTATACCCCAAGAAGATTCTTTTTACCCACGGTAAAAAGTTTTTGGGGTAAAAAGAAGCGAATTTAATTTTATCCCCAGGGTTGATCTCTTCCTCCAAGTTGGCTACTCACCATTTACCTCATAACTGACCACCATTTACTCCAAGTGACTAGAGACAATTGAAGAAAAAAAAAAGAGAAATAGAGGGAGAGAAAGTTATATGGTGTGAGGAAATTGGGAAGTATAGAGGGGTATTTATAGGTGGGAATGGTAATATAGGTTATGACAAACATAAATGTGGTAAAAAAACGTGTAAAATTTGGTAAAAAAAAACGTGTGGATTGAATGTTGAATAACCGATCAAAGTCCAAAAATCGTTTGTTCTTCAGTTTTGACCACCGGCCAACGTGCGTGAGTTAACTCGCGCACATGCCAGTGGTGCGTGACTTAAGTCACGCAGAGCTTATAAGGTGTCTGAATTAAATCACGTTGCGTGACTTAACTCACGCAGGGGTATAACAAGAAATCATGCTGGTCGCGAGCCAAAATTGCAGGGGAAGAGCAGAAATCAAGATTTTGTGGTAGGAGTAACCTTACTCCAAATAGTTTTGGCCCTATCAACTAGAATACCAGTTGATGTTTAATTTAGGGAATGAAGTATGGTGAGTTCAAATCAAAAAATATGACCGAAATTCTTTGTTATCTCTCCTCAACAAACTTTTTCCGGCCACCATAACAATTTCTCCCATAACATTTTGGTTGCCATTTTTTGTTTTTTCACCGTTTTTGCTCATCGTTCTATTTTATTTTACCTCTCTTTTCTTCAATGTGGTTCGATTCATCCAGATTTCATCTAGTTGTTTTGCTCAGTGTTCATTTTCTCTGTAGAGGTTTCATCCTCGCAGAAGATTTGCGGCTCTGTCTTCTGTGGTGTTGATTCTCCATGATTCTCAATGATTTGTTTGTGGAAGTTCTTAGGTTCTCCACCAGAGACACTGGTGGCTAATGGTAAATCATTCGCACAAGCAGACTCTAGCACATGCGACTTTCAGTTGAATCAACTACCTCCTAAAGTCGTCATTGGGGACAATGTCAATGTAAAGATCTCTCAGGCAGCCTATGAAGCAGGGTTGGAGCAGTGCAAGGGTAGCTTACACGGACGCTTCTCGATCCAGAAGGGAGATTTGACATTCACGACAAAGTCCCTAAATACTAAGCTCACCCACCTATGGCCGAATCTGAAGCCCTGGCCAATGATTCCTCTTGGTAAAGGCTTATTGGAATTCTAATTTCGTTCTATTGAAGATATGAGGAAAATTTGGGCCATGGGAGTGCTGAATTTGAAGCATGCGATTTTGTGTTTCTCTTGATGGACAAAGGATTTCTCACCAAAAAATCAAGTACAAACGCATACACAAATTTGGGTTAGATTGATGAATCTACCACAAGAATATTGGATGAATCTACCACAAGAATATTGGATGAATCATACTTTGTTCGAAATTGCATATGGCATTGGAACCCCGTTAGCTATAGATGATGCTACACAATCATGGGGTGACTCAGTGGAGGAAGTGCCTGGAACCATCACCTTTCCCGAGCAAGAACAATTACCCAACATTCATGTGGAAACTAAAACATTGATCTTGTCTAACAGGAAATCAAAGAAATAGAAGAAGCAAAGTCCTAATGTTAATCCTGCTGATCTGAGTACATAGGGTGTCAAGACCCGTTCCAAAAAGGATCGAAAATGTCCAGTTTGCAAGAATTTTTGCTTTGCTTTATTCTTATTTTTTTTGTAGATTTCATTGTCTTTTGAAATTATCTTTGCCAGCTTTTAGTTTTTATAGATAGCTTTGGATTGTTCTGCCTTAGTTTGGCTTTGGTGTAATGTTCTTGCGTACATGGGTTCAGGCCCCTTATCCTGACTTTTACTGTTTTTGTGCCTTTATAAAATAAAAAATAAAAAACTTGAATACCAATCGGCTAGGTTAAGGAACAAGTAAGCATATTTGAAAGAGATATCTCCATCAAAAGTTTGAGTTCAAATTAGCTTATCCTCGTCATGGAATTTAGGAAGAACGACATTTTGAACTGGAGAAGAAAGGGAAGGTGTAATGAATAACAATAGAATTAGGAAAGACCATTTTCAATGATGAATAAAATGCTCTACATTGGCATGTAAAAGACCATGGATGTCCTTTGTAATTTTCACAAGTTCACCAATGACAACTCTAAATCTCGAATCATCAATCTGTCCAAAAATTAATAAAAGGCTTAAATATGATAATCGTCCATGTAATTTGGGCCAGTTTTGATTTTCGTGTAAACAAAAATTGAAATACATCCCTGTAAAAAAAAAATTCTTTGAAAAAGGTCCCTGGCCCCACTTCATGTCTGACTTGGCATGCTAATCGCTGACGTGGCAGTTGCTAACTGTGCAACCTTTGCCACGTGGCGCTGGCGTGGCAGTCCACGTAATTAAAAAAATTTAAAATAAAAATAAATTCTGGAAATTATTTTTTAAATTTAAAATATTTGAAAAAAAATTTAAAAATCATATAAAAAAATCAGAAAATACTTTACCGAAAAAAAAAATTTGAAAATTAAAATTTTCGAAAACTTAATATTTTGACAAAAAAACTATTTTGAAAAAAAATGTGAAAAATTAAATATTCGAAAAATAGATTTTTTTAATTTGAAAATTATATATTAAATTTTTTTCGAAAATAATGACAATTATATTTTCAAAAGTTATAAATTCATAATTTTCGAAAATAAATTATAAATTTAAAAAAAAAATCTAATTTCTTGTTCTTTTACAAAAATTTTAATTTAAAAAAAAATCATTATTTTTCAGAATATATAATATTCAAAAAAATTCAGAAAATTATTTAAATATTTTAAACTTTATTTTCAGAATTTTTATATTGTTTTTTTAATTTATTTTCATATTTTTAAATTTTAAAAACAATTTTTAGAATTTTAAAAATATTTTTTAAAATTTAATATTAGGTGGCACGCCACGTCAACGACACGTGGCAAATGTTGCACATTCAGCAACTGCCACGTGGCCAAAACCATGCCAAATCAGCTGAATAGTGGGCTCAGGGACCTTTTTCAAACAAATTATTTTTAAAGGGATGTATTTCAAATTTTTTTTTGTACAGGGACAAAAATCAAAACTGACCTAAATTACAGGGACGATTATCATATTTAAACCTTAATAAAATGACCATATCCAATCCACCATCTGCTATTATTGTTTATTACAAATGAAGTATCTATAATACATACCCATTTAGAAGAATAAATGTGATAATCGATGAGACCATCTTTCTCATTATTCTTAACTCCTAGAAAGATAGCCCAATGATTTGGAGGGTTGATGAATTCCCAGCCAAGTTTCGTCGTCTATATTATATATAAAAGAAGGGTTTTTCTATCATGTGTAAATTTGCACATGTTAAAAAATTTAAAATAGTAATTTTGCATTGGAACTTGAACATTTTGTATTAAATATATAACTTTTTGTTAAATAATCGTTGGTTTTAATAAAAACTTGCTACTTTTAGTTGTCTTAACATGTGCAATATTGCACATGTTAGACAAACCCATAAAAGAAAACAACTTATCCCGGTTTTTTTGGGCGCTGTCTTTTTCACTTTCAGAAAATACCTTCAATTTTCAATACAAACAACACATAACAAATATATAAGAATAAATTTATATATTAAAAAAATATAACAAACACGATATGAATATTATATTGTTTTTTTTCCTTTATCATTTAAAAAATGTAACAAACTAGATGAGTATATTTATATTTACTTTTTCATTATCCCAACTATACCCTTAAACAACTTTTTCTATAATAAAATTGTTGTTGGTGTCATTAAAAATAAATTAGATTATATTTTTTTTGTTATATTGTATTATTGTTGGTGTCGTTGAAATAGATAATCATGGTTAGTTCGATTTTTTATAACTTGAAAACAACAAACATTTATATATTTTTAACTTTAATCAAAATCAAAATTTAATAAAAAACACCGTTCATAATTTTCAAATGTTAGCGCAATAAAAAGAGTGGAAAGACGGGCAAATATATAAAGAAAATAACATATTTTGCCTCTTTTGGACATACTTTTTCTTCTTCCAAAATTATCTTCAACTTTCAATATAAATAGCACATATAACAAATAGATAAGAATAAATTCAAATATTGCAACAAAACAAATTGTATACATCTGATTTTTTTCCCTTATCATTTAAAAAAGATAATGGATGAGAGTGAATTCAAATATTAAAAAAAATGTAACAAACACAATCTTTTTTTTTTGGTTACCACACAAATATATCGTGTAACAAACACTATATGAGTATATGTCCAGTTTTTTCCTTAAAAAAAGTGTAACAAACAAGATCAAGTATATTTATACTATACTAGCGGAAAGACGGGCACTATCGTGCCCATCTGTCCGCTCTTTCTACTGCGCTAACGCACGTGATTATTTTATTATGTTTGTTTGTATAATTTTGATTAAAATTTTTAAATCTTAAAATATTAATGGAAATTATTGACATATTGATTTATAAACAAAATATTATCAAGGCATATAACAATTATTTATGAACTCAACATATTTTAATTTTCCTGCATATAAAATAAAGATAAAATAATGATCTTTTATTGTTTATTCTAATAGTAATTAGTAACATCATAACATAAATGTATAAATGACATGTTATGTAAAAGAAACATTGTTTTGATGACGATAAAAGAATATCTCTAAAAACAACATTTTTTGTAAAGTCTCCACCTTCTCCTTCTATTTTTCCTTCTTTAATGAAAACTTTTGTTGAATTTTGAGAAACTCCTCTTGATAAAGCTACATATAATTGACCATGGCTGATTCCGACATTGGGAATGGTCTGCCCTTTAACATTAATTTTTGCTCACATTTGTTACTAATTTTTTTAAAGGATTTAAAGTCCAATATTTAACATTATATTTTGCTCACATTTGTTACTAATCTTTTTTAGAGGATTTAAAGTCTAATCTTTACCATTATTTTTTGATCACGTTTGTTACAATTGATCAAAGGCTAAGGAAAAGTAACTTATATAAATAAAATAATATAGAAATATTGTTTTTTGTGGAAGGGATATGAAAATACTTGGCAATCTTTGTCGATTGTATTGAGGGGAACAACACAGATGTACAACATAAAAACAGTTGATAAAAAAGTAACATGAGTTTTTCTATTGTGCTAGTTTTTTGTGAGGTTGATCTTTGGTTAGCGGAGGTAAAAGAGAGTTAACGGAGACGATTAGTGACATGGATTGCTAATCCACATGTTATTTTATAATTGGTTATTTGTATTTAAAATTAACAGTATTTTTGGAAAGAAAAGTCCAACCCACAAGTGTGCTGAAAGGGGTAGTTTTCTTTATATATAGTATAAAATAGTATAGATATAAAAAAAATAGGCTTAAAATACACGAGTTTGGGTTGAATTTTTCACTACCTATTTTACCCTTCATTTAAACTATTTTATTTACTATTTTATCCATTAATAATATTATTTTAAATTTTAATTAAAAGAATTAAATCCCATTAAAATAGGAAATATACCACTACAATAGGAACAACATTACCAATATTATATATAAAGGGGATAAAGAATTTCTTTAATAATATTATTTTAAATTTAAATAAAAAATTAAATCCCATTACAATAGAAAATATCCCACTACAACAAGAACAACATTACTAATGTTATATATGAAGGGGATATAAATTTTGGGCTGAATTTTTTTATAATTCCAGTTATACCCTTAAACAAATTTTTCTATAGTAATGTTATATTGTTGGTGGTACTAAAAAAGACTAGAATTTACATTATATTTGTTAAATTTTTGTTGTTATTGAAAAAGATAAACTTGATTTTTTGGGTTTGTTACAATTTGAATGTCACAAATATTTGTACTTATAATTTTAATCAAAATCAAATTTTCATTTAAAATATTGTTCATAATTTACACGTGTTACCTCAAGAAAAAGAGCGGAAAGATGGGCACGTGAGTTCCCGTCTTTTCGTTAGTATCTATAAAATTTTCATCTTTCATTGAATTAATGCCAAGATCCTCTTGAATATTGATCTGTCCGATGAGAACGTTGAGTGGCAACGACAGCTGAGAATGATCCGATGTGATGGTAACGGCTTCCGACACGGCGGCGAAGAGTCTTCGCAGTGGAACGAAAGTTGCCTGCAGACACGTTAGCGAAGGTGAGAAAAACAGAAGAAGAGAGAGGTTGAAATGTGTTAGTTTTTTCTTCTGTTAAAAACTAAGTTCAATGTTCAGGGTCTGATAGAGTTCATAGTCTGGAACAGAGTTTAGAGTCTTATACAGCGGATAATGTAGAGAGAGAGAGAGAGAGAGAGAGAGAGAGAACAATTATACAGGTTCCTTCCACAATCCGGAAGTAGTCATGTCTCCGTTGCACTTCAAAGGATAATTCACTAAAATCAATATCTGATTACAATTGCTCAAGTACAAAAGTAAGAGACTTCAAACTATTCAAGCACAAAAGCAAGAGGTTTCCTATGCTCAAGCACACACGCAAGAGACTTCCTATGCTCAAGCACAAAAATAAGAGACTTCTAATCAAACAGAATTACATAGAAAATTGTTTGAGGTTGAACACTTGATATACAATCAATGATGTTCACAAATATAAACCAGATACAGACTCTTAAGACTCTAGAATTTCTAAGATATGAAAGTTGTTAATAAATTATAAGTGAACTTGATGTGAAAACAATTTCAATAGAGTTTTGGCACTTGTAAAATTGTTGTGAGTCTCTTGCAATCTTCAAGTCTTCACTCCTTTATATAGAGGTGTGAAAGAGACATTGTTGATTGCCAGCACATCAAAAGAGTCGTTGTTGAAGCTTGTAAATCACCAATGATCTGTTGCTTGATTTTATTATTATCCTATGAGGGGACAATTTCAAATTCATTCATTGAATAGAGAATAACCAGCATAGGCACAACTGTTATCTTGTACTACTGCAGACATGAAGAGTGGAGTAGTGGTTGTACAATTGTACTATGTCCTTTTCATGCGCTCTTCAGTGGATAAGCATCCAATGCCTTCTCATTCCTCTGAAATAGTTGTTGCTCCAGGCTTACATTCCTTCTAGAATCATGTGTATTCAGAATAACAACTTTTAACTAACTCCAGCTTCCAGTCTTCAGACTCTAATGAACTCCAGGCTCTGAGGTTCTTTAAACTCTCTAATGACGTCAGCTTCTGGCAGTCAAGCTTATGATGGTCTTCAGACTCTCTTTATCTTCAGACTCTGTCTTGCAACATAAGCTTCTTTTGTAAATTCCATTGCTCTCATTTGTTCTTTCAGAACCAGTACTTGAGTTTAAGACTTATAAATTTTTGTCTATGGTCCTGCACACTTGAACAAATATTCGCATATTCAATTGACATTTTAATACCTTGTTATCATCAAAACTTAAGGTGGTAATGTTTGCGCGAGGGCGAGCTCCTGTGTGGCATGGTGTACGCGTGCTAGTATAAGTCCGGTCACGTGTTGATTTGCGGTTGATCTTCTGACCGGTCCAAAACAAGAAGAGTGCATAACACATGCATGATCTGAAATTCAAACCCCAACCACCAAAAAAAAAAGATTATGGACGAAAATATATCCACCCCTTATACATAAGTAGATTAACATATTGGATCCAACTCATTAATTACGATTAATTACTTACGATTTGGGCATTTGGCCAACCAAAAGAAATGGAAAATACTGCATATTACAAAGGATAAGGGCAAGAATGAACCACGACAACATTGATCTCATATTCACCCCCTTGTTTCAAGATTTCATGGAAACGTGCCACACACTTGTTCACTTCTTGCGTTTGTTGTCTACTTCCTTCGTAAGACATAGTGTACAGCTCAAAAAATTTAACTACTTCTAAAAAGGACACTGATACACCAAAACCAGTAATGTTTAATTCAACCGTTTCTCTCTATTTCAACACCAAAGCAACATCGGCATTTATATGACCATTAATGCCTCCCTTAATCTATATCTATCTATGTATCTTTATAATCTAAGCTTGAACTATCTATAAGCTAGAGTTGTGATTATGTGGCACATCAAAAAACTTTCACACCTTTTAATTTTTAGGTAAGTTGAGTTTAAAAAAAATAAATACTTCTCATTCGTTCTTATTCCTTTCTTTGGTCAAGTCATTCATTCTCATTCTATTGGTGTCATTTTAGCTACACTTTATAAATCACAATATTTTGTCTATTCTTGATTTTTGACACTTCATGTCAGTTGTAAAAACAATCTGTCAACTTCATGTCATATAAGTATTGCTAACATTTAAAAATTATTCTGATATATTCTTATTATATCCGCTTTTAACTTATAATTAAAAATAGGCTAAATACTTCTTTAAGTCCTTTAAGTTTTACGTTTGTTTCACATAGGTCTTTTAAGTTTTTAAGGTTTCAGATAGGTCCTTTAAGTTTCGAGTTTGTTTCGGATAGGTCCTTTAAGTTTATAAGGTTTCAGATAGGTCCTTTAAGTTTCGAGTTTGTTTCAGATAAGTCCTTTCTATCAACCTTCGTTAAGCCAAAGTTAAAGACCTATCTG
>Ga0315914_1008921_pt1 | contig 13108 bp, 4 predicted proteins | sample MpolenodulesMG_FD_203920 | JGI IMG/M metagenome (GOLD analysis project Ga0315914, IMG submission 203920) | Medicago polymorpha root nodule microbial communities from Los Angeles, California, United States - elongated nodules | ecosystem: Host-associated > Plants > Roots > Nodule | place: USA...
AACAATCTGGTTTGGATTATATAATCCGGACCAGGGATATTTTTATATTTTTTGCAGGGCGCATGAGAACAGAGGAGGGTGGAAAAAGTAATAGTCAAATGGTTTTATATTGGGTTGGGCTATTTTGTTTTACAAATATAAGAGGATTATACAAAGTAATTAAGGGAGTTAATACCAGCACCCCCTATGTTTTCTACTAGTACCCTCTTTTTGTTATTTCTTAATGAAAACTAAACTACCTGCCCCTAAGTAAGGGAGCTACTTTTTTATCCTCGCGGATAATACTTGTTTGGTTCTTATTTAGCAGAAAATACTGAGAGATAGTGTTGAAGTTAGAGAAGAAAATTGTTTGTTTGAGAGATTGAGTTGATGAAGAGTGTAAGATTTTATTATCTAACATTTTTGTGTATGATAATGTGGAAGATATTTGGATTTTGGATCTTATTGATTAAAGAGAGTTGTGAGTTGATAGCTAATTTTGAAAATATAGCAAATCGCCTTTTATATATAGTCATTTGGACATAAGTAGTTTGGTCACATTGATTTGACTTTTTGGTTGGAGATTGCTGCATAACTATATTTCCACCAAAAATAATTTATTATAGAGGGTTGTAAAATTTAGCAGCACATTCTTACGTTGTTGGTTGTAATTTGAATTGAACAACTAAACATTTGTTCTTTAATAGTCTGGTTTCTGAAAAACTATGGGTTAATGTTTTATTTTGGTTAGAAATTAATGGTGTAATACCAAATAATTGTTATTGTCAAACAGTTCAATCCATAGGTTTGATTTCTCAAGAAAAGAAAGTGAAGGAATGTTTGCATACAATTTGGTTGGCATGCATTTCGTCAAATTTAGAAGCACCAAAACTGTGGTATTTGGTAATTTGGATTGTTTAACTCGTACACCCTGGAACATGGTAAAACTTATCATGAATTAATCTGTAAAACGATTTTATGTTTATCTACTTGCTCGATTTGCAGACACCATTGTTTTTATTTCTTGCTAGGATTGTAACATTTTGATCTTAGCACTCCTTGTGCTTTGATTATTTTTTTTTATTTCTTTTTCGTCTTTTAAAACAAATCATGTATGTTCCTTACATTTGTAACTGTCTTTCTCACGTCACAAGAACATCTTCCTTCCTTAAAAATTGCACCCTTTCTTGAAGGAATAAAAATCCAAATTTAGCTCATATTTACTCATTTAGAAAAGATTTTTTTTCTCCAAAATGATCCATCTAAATAATAGAAGGAATGTATCAACCTAGTGACACTCATATTTAAACAGGAGTCCCTCATCTTCCTTTAGCGGTGCTCGAGTCGTGAGATTATAAAAATTTCATTTCAAAAACTAGTTTTGGATGAAAACTATCCATGTCAAAATAGTTTTTCAATATCATGGTTGAAAAATATAGACATTATAAACTATATTTTTTTTCTCTTTCTTTAAAAATTATTTTGATCAAAATAACTATTTTATTTTTGTTATAAATGTCACTTTACACACAAACATAACTAAAATATCAAAATTAATTTGGTTTAGCCCTCCAACATTTTTTTTTAACTTTTGATCCCCAAAAGTTTTTTATCACCATTTTGTGTCCTTACTTTTAAATCAACTTATGTAAAATTTTAAATTTTTTCCGCAATCATGTTTAAAATATTATATCAATCTCTCTAAAAATATATATTAGTTTTTCTTATTAAAACATTAATTAAACATAAATTTTTATGATTTTGGCGCTTCAAAATCATATTTAATTTATATTGTGTTAAAAAAATGGGTCTTGCTAACAAGTGTCTCTGCAGCACTCTTCAAGGATTAGTAATTAATAATTATTTTTTAAAGAAAACAAATACTTCATTTTCCAATGCATTGAGTACACTAATTTTCATTAAAAACTTTCAATTTTAAGTCACTAAAGAGTAACACGATGACATTCATTAGTACTTTTCTAAATAAAGCGTTAGAGTATCTATAGGAACAAAAACATATTTAACCCTACAAATAAATCAAAGAAGAATAATTTCGGGACAAACGCGAGGTGAGTCGGTGAAAGCCATTATGGGGTATAAGTTGCAAGTCCATTTAAACATTTTAGTTATTTTCAAGTCCATTTAAATTTTTTGTATTTTTCAACCCATCAAATAGTAGCTGTGTATGGGTCTTTATGCTATTTTTCCCAAAGAATTTCTTATTGCCCCCCACACTTGCCATGTGCTCTCCGAAAATTCAAAAATAAGCCTCCAATTTTCTGATTTTAAAATTGGAATGTGTTTTTTTGGCATTTTTTAAAGTAGAAAAATTTAGTCACAATCGTTTTAGCCACAATTCGATTGTACCTAACTGATGTTTTGAGTATTTTTATGAATTCGGATTCTAGAATCCAAACATAACAAGTATTCGGATTTTAGGATCTAAACAACCCTCTTATATGCTTCGAAGCACGTATCTACTTAACAAACTACAACTTAATAACATCTCTCTCCTATAAATTTGAGTTTTTTTTATGTGAATCGGGTATCCTCTGTGCACAATTGTAGAGATTAGCCCCACAAGCTAGGTAGAACCGCAATTGATGGAACAGTTCACCCTCAAGAGATTTAACATTGTTGCATTCTTAAGAATGTATTCCAACCCACAATCTCTTGTTAAGTTGAAAGTGATCTTTGACCATCTAATTTAAGTGTTCTTGGGTGACTTGAGGGTTAAGGTAAAATAATATATAGTATTGCATTTCAATTTATAGGATGCCCTTTGTGTTAATGTTTTTGGTACTTTATCGTTTTTTTACATAAATGTTTCTTGTCCTTACCATTTCCAATAAATAAGATAATCATATATATGCTCATAGTTTAAGTGTACGTATATATAAGATATAAAGGAGTAAAAGTCTATTAAGAATATATATGCTCTAATAAAAGGAAAGTTGCAAAAAATAAGAGAATCATCAAGGATGGATTGGTCCAAGTGGTAAGGGGCTTGGATTCCTTAAGCATATGGTCAAGATACTAGTGCAAATCAAGGATACAAGACCTGTTTTTTTAGAGATTTAAGACCACTTTTGCACAAAAACAGGTTTGAAATCTTTAAAAATCAGGTCTTGTATCCCTGATTTGCACTAGTGAGAGTTTGATTATAGGCTCATGTATAATAAAAAAAATCCAGCTGGAAGGGGAGAACCCATCCTGTGTGCCCCATTGGTACTTCACCGGAGATTAGTCACTACTAAGGGACGGTGGAAATTTCGTATCAATATCACACTAAAAAATAGGGTTAATACATGTTTACTCCCTGTAAAAAAATTTGTTTTGATTCCAACCCTGTAATTTGAATTTTTTTGGTTTTGGACCTTCATGAATTTTGACTGTACAAAATCGATGATATGACAAAGGGTAAACCGAAATATCAATGATATGGTAGGGGGTAAACCGAAATTCTCTCAAATTACAGGGGGCGAAAGTACCTTGAATTTTGTAATTTGATGTCATGAATGTCCAAAATCAAAAGATCTTCAAATTACAGGGTTGGAATCTAAACAATTTTTTTTTACAGGGGGTAAACCGAAAATCGCTAATATTATAGGGGGCTAAACATATATTAACCCTAAAAAATAAAGGAAAGTTGCAAAATATCAATAATATTAAATTAGATGATAGAATGCTTAACAAAATGGGATGGAAAGTACACCTAGATTTTTAGATAATATGATAGGAGGTAAAGCAAATTGACCAGCATTTTTTTTCTCTCTTTGATAAATTATTTTTCCCCCTTGATAAATTAATAATAATTCTTTTGTAATACTACTTTGATATTAATATAATCAAACATCAAGAATAGGGTCTTCAACTATTTATTGCCTCAACAACACTATTTAACCACGCAGCTTTTTTGAATCCACCACCATGTATTTTATCAAAACACAAAAGAAATACTTTCAATTAAAAATTCATCACGTCTATCCTCAACATTTTTAAATAATTCCCTAGCAACTTGGAGCTGATTTTGAATAAATTGTAAAAGAAGTTAGCACAAACAATTTTGAATATTAAAGAGAAACTGTATACACATGTGCATGCTCCTACATGATATAAAATTTGTTTGCTAGAGTATTGTGCACTTAACAAAAACAAGACAAACATGATATATTATTGCATAATACTACAAAGAAATGATATGATTAACAAACAACACAATAAAGCCTAAGAATCTCTGTCATGTTATTAGGTCTAAGTTGTCCAATGGAATTACATTTACGAGTATGTTTTTTTTCTTTTTGCTAGTACTACAATAATAGGGTTTTGGTGGCCAGTTGTAGCTAGGCATTGTTTGGGAGTACAGTAGTAATTATGGAACTAGAGGAATACAAGAAAGAAAAAGTATAAAAAAGCTTTGTAATGATCATACACGATAAGCATTATTAGGTAAGGTAAGGTAAAATCTAGATTTCATTGTTGCACTAATTTCTTCTCTATGAGTGTTAAGTTCTAACTAAAACTACAAAAAAAATTATTAATTAACATGTTACATTTTTAAAATAAAATAAATTAGCATGTGATTTTTTTTTCCCTTTCAAATTTTGAGTATGGTTTCTTTTTCTTTTAATAAAGAAGGTTTAAATATAATTTTATTCCCTTAAGGAAAAAGGAAAAAAAAAATATTATTAAAAGGAAAACTATTAGCTTTCAAGTGGGAATGATTAATGGCTTGTCACTTTCCAAAAGTAGTGTAATCCAATTGAGTACTAAAAATCTTGCTGATTGGTGCCATTATATATGTTATTCTTCAATTGTTACCTTCTCCTTTCTTTTTATACCAATTATAACTCCTATTTTATGTAATAGTCTCTATCTAGTGTCTATTGTCTAATAATACTAGGACCCATCTTCACTTTTTAATCAATGTAATTTCTTAAAATTTTAGGGTAATAAACTAATAGTACAATATAATTATTTTTTTCCTTTAAAATTGGGGCCACTAAAATAAGAGCCAATTATGCCATAGATTGGTGGGATAAACAGTGAAGACAGAATGAGAAAAAAAAATGAGATTTCATGTAGAGAGGATTTGTTTTGGCAAAGATTGTAGGGTCATACGTTAAGTGGGAGCAGCAAAAGTAACACACCATGTGATAGAAATTGCTCATATAATTACTTGTACTTAAAGTTAACTTCCTGTCAAGTGCATGCAGTAAAATAACAACCGTAATTAGTGTCTGATTTAACAAGGTATTAGTTCTATTCATCATGTGTCATTATAAACAATATGTACATGTCCATTCACAAGTGTTATGGAGGAGCAATGGTAGGAATGGTTAAATTTAAAGAGATATACAATATTGTTTCTCTCTTTAAATCTAACTATTTCTACTGATACTACATCATAGTGTAGTTGTCGGAGATAATATAAGTGAAATTAAATTTTAATTATCTTATAAGTGATAAAAACGCGATGGAAAGAGGACACTCTACTAGCATAATTAATTAAATTTTTCAACAAATATTAGTAATCAATGAAATTCATAAAACATGTCTATTTATTTTGGTCTTTGACTTAAGTTATACAAAAAGAGATGGTTAGGATTGTATAAATTATTTATAATCCAATTAATTAATTACAACAAAAATGGTAGCAAATATAATTTTCAACATATATGTTGATTTTCATTTAAAACTAATATCTATACACTTCTGTTCCCTCAAAAAAGAAAAATCTATACACTTATGAAGTTGGATCTAGCGTAAACGGTTAGACTCTCACATCGTGATACACCAATTATCGAATCTCAATTGGAAGAGGTATTCGCGTTTAGTATTTAATAGTGTCTCAAATTAGATTACTTTCTTTGGAAAAACACATGAGAAACAAAAAAGTAATAATATTTGTCCTGTTAAACTTATGTGAAACCTACATAGTTTAAGGTAGTCATGATCCTAGATGATGATTTTTTTTTTGTTGGTGGCCGAGGTTTGAACCCCAAACTTGCATATATTATGCATTACCCCTATCAATCGAGTTATGCTCACGAGGACCCTAGATGATGATTGATCATTAGAAAAATTGTAAATACTTTGCACCAATAATAAGATTAAAATAAATGTGTTAAGAGTTTTTTTTTTTAAGTATTTTTTATAAATGTGTTTAGAAGGAAAAAAGATATGCTAATAGTACCTTTTAGATTTTACTTTGTCACCAACACATTAGACACCACCCCACTAAACCTTTTGTCTTATGATCGATATGATAGTATTGGCCTTTGTAGTATTATTTGAAATTGATTCTTGACCTTTTTGAAACCATATAATCAGACCAAAAACAAAACCATATAAAATCAAAATATCTATAATTCACTTTCAATCTAAGCCTCATAATTGTAATATTTTTGTCCTTTTGATTTGAACATGAAAGTTAAAATAATGGATTCACAGTAGCACCAAAGCATCGTAATATGCATATTTAAGTGTTTGACAAACTAAAGCACCAGATATTGATAACCTCCACATAAATCACCAAGAGTATAAGTAAATAAATTAATGCAGCATTGTGTCTACTCTTACTATGTGAATATATATATATATATATATATATATATATTTAGAATCACGTAGGTTCATAACAATATCTATGAATTAATATGCTTTGATGATAACAAGACTTATAGTAAAGGAACAATAATTCCAATAATTGTGTGTTCAAGTGTGTATGTATGTTAGTATAAAGAAAAATACAAAAATATACAATAAGGCGAATCTTCTGGTCTCAATATAAAGGATGGTTGTCTAGAAAACGAGCGACGAAAATGAGAAGTGGTCATCAAGCACAAGACCAGTTGATCATGACATAAACAACTTCTTTGGTTAACAGAGCGTCAACACAAACAATCATTTGTGCTAAAAGTCCAAGTCATCGTCTAGACATGATGATCATCTGCTTGGTAAGTTGCAGTAATGTCAAGCTCACTTATCTGACCGAGAAATCATTTGGATGATTGATATAAAAAATATCAAAACAATCATCTAGATTAAGTACTAAAGATCACACACTCAACTCTGAATTGGCTCAGTAGCTTTTCAATCTTCAAGGACAAATGAGTATTTCTCTAAAAAGTCGTTCATCTTAATAGACCACTTCAAGACAAAGAGATACAACATATACTTGCACTATGTCAAACATATCCTTATAATGGCCAATCCCAAGCACGTATTAAGGATGGAAATCATATGAAGAATGAAGAAAAAATAAGAAAGGAAAATTAGTCTTTCTCCCATGCGCCACGACACGTGCCTTCGTAAGCCTTGCACGTGTCAGATGAGATAGAATGTAATATGTATTTGTCTCATGTGCTCCGGTAGGCGCCTCCACACTCTTTGGTCACGCTGAAGGTGAAAGAAATAACTTCGTTGTTTTTAGGTCATGCACCCCGCTCATGTTGTGAATTGGAATTTTCCTATTAAGCTTGTATTCACCCAAAATTATTTATTCAGAATTCTGACGGCTCAGAAACTTAGAGGTGCGACCATGGAAATTAAAAGGGGTGTTTTCCAACCCCCTTTCACTTGTTATTGTATATCTACACTTTTATTTTTTTCTTTAATGATGTATTTAATTACCATAAGTAACTAAATACTATTGAATTGTTGGATAAGTGTACATGGAAATTTTCTTTTATAAAATCTATTTGAATTATGCTTATTTAATGTATATATTGTTCTTAATGTTTTTCAATTTCTTTGATCTTGAATCAAATCTAGGTTAGCATTTCTATAAGTTTAGCCTTTCGAACCAAAACAAATATATATTAGTTACTAAGGCAGTTCACCGAGAGATCGGGAATTAACCTTGTATGACTTTTTTTGATTCACTTTAACACTCGTGAGAATATAAGTCCCCTCCTAACTCTAGGGATCAATATTGCACGAATGGGCCTTGAACCGTAACTACTATAGATCTTACTTTGTTAGGCGTCTTGAGCATAAACCTCCAATAGTAATTGGACTAGAAACATGTTCTACCCAACAAAGAGATAGAAGATATTCTAAGAATCCTAATCTCGTTAATCATTCTTTTTCCCTTACTTTTATTTTCTTTGCAAAACAACAACTTTTGAGAAATCTTCCCAATATACTAATGTTCAATAGGTTTAGTTAAATTCTCGAGTCGAAAATAACAATCATTATAGAGACGATGACTAAGCACTTTGATACACTTGTCGAATTTATCATCAGTGGTGTTGGTGGGAAGTCGATGTTGATGCAATAGTTAAATCCTTCAAAGTGAAGACCACTAACAAGTGTAGGTGTTCAAAACAACACACTTAAAATAAAAGGTATGTGTTTTTTTAATCTCACCATGAGCTACATCTTTATGTAATTAAGGGATAATGAAGTAATAATATATGTTTGCATGTTAGTATATTAATGATGTGTGCTTCCTCCTTTAAACAAGCTATTTAAATTCTAATTTTTAAAATTTAACTCGATCACTTAGGTTGTATTGCTAGTCTTTCGAGCTTGGAAAAAGATAAAGATAGGAATGTTTGTTTAATTTGGATTAAGTTATTATACTTAAAAAAGATAATTATTAAAATTCTCGGAATAGCTTTGAAGTCCATAGGAAAACTTCATACTTTTAACGTTGCATAATTTGATGATCTGATGTATGAACCTCAGAAGAGTAATAATCCTTTGATAATATGAAAGCTGTGTTGGAAAGATATGCTACAACATGCAAATTGAAGTTATAACTAAGTTATACCCTTTACTACCCTTTATTATTTGATTCTCAAATAAACTTTTATTTGCATTATTTACCGTAAATCTTAATTTTAAATGTTGCAAACCCAAATGATTATTTGTCTTTTTACACAAACAAGTCATTTAATTAGGAAATTGTTGAAACAATAGACACCTCAATCTTTAGGGGTCAATCATTTTACTGGTAAAAGTCTTACATCAGGTAAAAGATGAACACGTGTTTATAAGTGGGGGTAATCCTCATCTCTCAAGCCGATTCGGTTTTGCAAGATGGAATCAAAGCCTTCATTAAGATCCATTGGGTCACCTGCTATTAGGTTTTCGCTATCGGACACCCACCATTTATTTCCACGAACCAAGCTCAATAATGCTGGTCGTGAGGGTGTGTGTTAAAAAGTCATGCATCGGATAAAAGATGATTTGAACACGCGTTTATAAGTGGGAGCAATTATCATCTCACATACCGGATTTGTTGGATTGTATTAGGTTCAATCACGATTAGCGAGAGTCGACAAAGTGTACACTTATACTTAAACATTTTAAGATTTCTAACACATCCATTGTTCAAATTCTCGATAGAAGACAGTCTCAAATTTAGTGTCGGACAGTTTCTCAAATATCCTTTCTACAATACATTTTACACATTACAAATGACAAGCAAAACCATATTAGATCTTGATATACGGCCATGTTTTTGATAGAAAATGAATTGATTAATAAGCAATCTTTTTTGTCCTTGTTGTTGTGAAGGGAGAATAATTTTTTGGCATTGTGAAGTAGTATAATGGCTAAAAATTTACCTTTTTAAGGATAATAAGTAGGATCTCTAAGATTCGAACCCTGACTCTTGCATATACTATGCATTGTTTCTATCAACTGATCTAAGTTTACGAAGACGTTGAAGAATAATTTATTAACATTGTTATAATTAATTGTCAAGGTATCATCATAAAAAAAAAAATCATCATCGCACACAAATTTTCAAATCTACCAAAATACAATACCAAATGTTGATTAAAGTTTACAAGGTTAGTTTGCAGATTGGCATAAAAAAAGACAAGGAGGGGGAGGGAATATCAACTATTTAAAAAATCAGTACCAAAATGTTCCCTTTAGGAATAAAGTCTACACTTTTTTGAGATTAGAAGTTAATTTTAAAATAAGAACATTAAATTATTCACCATAATAGAAGTGATTAAAACACTATAGTTTTGGCTAAGAATCTTGGTACATTGTTGCCTACTCTTTACCTTTTTCTTTCAAAAGATATCTTATGTTTTATTTTTGGGGTTTTGCTTTTCAATATGGAGTTTGATGCAACAGATGAAGAATCTTTTTGGGTCAAAATTAGAATGAAATCACACGTTTCATTGCATGAAAGACGTTGAATATACACACATATATGAAATCAAAATACGAATAAAATAATAATGAAATTTTGCTACATAAATTAAAATAAAACTATTCAACCAAGCAATTGTACTCAACTAATTAATGAGCTCCATCAAATGATAAATTATTCGTGAAAACCTGAGTTTTATTCATGAATGGTACAATATTTTATCAATCTTTACTTACATCCTGTCAAACTCCAAATTAATAGAGTTCATTTCCCCTGTAAATCGGAGGGTTAACACAAAAAAAAAAAATAATCACCTCTTGATATCCCAAATCAAAATTAAAATACAAATCACAAAACTTATCTTCATTCAATAACCGAGATGTGTTGACCGTAGTGACTAAAAAATCTTATGTGTGCATCCAATCCAAATCTTCAAAATACAGGTCAAAAACACACTAAAAAAATTCTTCAAAAAAATAACATACTAAAATTTTGTCATATCACATTTAATTCAATAGAATGAACCTCTAATATCAAACAACTCACATGATAGTTACAGTGATATTTAACATGATGGATGCGAGTTTGAATCCACGATACTCCACTCCTCTATGATAATTGTACCACAAAACAAGCTACATGGTTGTCTTTTTTTTTATTATTTTGGAAGCAAAGGGAAGCTTGTTTTGTTTGACCACTCCCAAAACATTAGATACATGAGAAAGAAAAGAAAAAAATTAGTTTGACATGTACTAATTAGTAACTTTATAAGCCATAAAAAGCCTCTTAAAAAAAGCCATAAAAAGATTAATATATTCACGAGGGAAATGAAGGATTGAGAATCAAAATAATAAGCCCACGGTACATAAATTATTAAGGAAACCACCATATTAGTCCTTGTTTTTCTATGTTATTTTCAAATTAAACTCTAATCCTATTAATGTTTTAAACTAGTTTTTATTTTTGTTAAAAGTTTCTCAATTAAGTTCCTGTATTTATGTTTTTGTTATATAATGAGAGACTTAATTATAAACTTTTGACAAATAAAATAACTAATTTAAAATATTAATAGACTCGGAACAATTTGATGGTTTATTGTGATAGTATCAATTAGTATCTTCAATTCTAAGCAGGTCTATATTTAGTTGTAACGAAAAGAAGGGACGTAAAAAGGAAAAGTGAATAGGAAAATTCATTTTTCATTCCGTATCTTATATGCAATATTGTACTAGTGGTTTTTTTATTTATTTTGAGATTACAAATTTTATTAAACTACCGGATCTCTCTGCTCAAGACGAACAGAGACCGGTTAATCAAAAATACAAACTAAAATCGCCGTATAGAGGCGGAACACCTAAAAATAAACATCCTATCATAAAAAACACCCTTAAAGACAAACCCAGCAAAACACGTCACCACCTAAAACAGATTTCTTCACGAAAACGAACCCTGTAAAAACGGTATCCACCACCCATCGTCACTACATCAACAAATTTACCAAACATTTTAATAAACATTGCAATTTTGACAGATTTTTGTCCTGTACCAATCATCACATTCTTCTCATACACACAACTGACTGGAATGAAAAATGAAATTATACCATACACCTAAATTAATATTTAATATACATATACATATATAACAACCACGACAACAACTTAACTTTATCCCACTAAAGGCTCGTTTGTTTTAGATTTTAAAAATATGAATTTTTCTTTGTATTTTAAAAAATGGATATTTTTGAAATTTACTTAAAAATAGTAAAAGTTATTTCAAACTCATATGATATAAGTTAAAAAAGAGATTTTGACATTCATTAACTTAAATATTCAATGTTCAAGATTTTACATAGTAAAAATCATATATTTTTTCAAAATGGCATCTTTCAAAAATGATTTTTATGAAAAGCTATTTGAAATAGCTTTTTTTTAGAGATTTTTTCAAAATTTTAGTATCCAAAAAAATTATAACCAAATGATGAAATACTTATAATAACATTTTAAGATAAATTATTCAAACAGGTTTTTCATTTGAAGCTTTCCTTAAAAATCTCTTTGTTAAAAAAACTATAACAAACGGGCCCTAAGTGTAATCAATTACATAGATTAGATTACACCATAATATTATATTATAAATCATTTTTTTATCCAATTAAGGGTGCATTTGTTTTAGCTTTAAAAAAAATATGTTTTGAGTTACAAGAATCTAGAGATTTTTTTAAGAGATTTTTAAAAAAATCTAAAGAAATTTATGTTTGTTTATTATCATAAAAATCATTTTTTAAAGATTTGAAGCTCTTACACTTGAGTTCCTTATGTTTAGAAAAAAACATAGATTTTGGAAAAGCTACTCGAAATAGCTTTTCATTTTGAAGCTAATTTTTTTTTTTTAACAAAATGGATTTTTTTAAAATCTATAACAAACACTACAAAAATAAAAAAGTTATTTTTTTAGATCAAAAAATCCAAAACAAACGGGCTCTAATTTCTCCATTCGATCACTATTATAAACAAAATTTCATTTTGTAGATACATTGAATAATTAAAGACTAGATACATTAATTATTCAATATATCTAAAAAATAAAGTTTTGTTTATAATAGTGACCAGTTAGAGTAATTTTTAAGTCTTTTTTAATAATTTTTTTAATAGTTTTTCTAAGTCTTTCTCTCCATCTTATGATCTAATTATCCTTTATTTAATATACTCTTCTTACTACAAAATCCACTATTTTCTCTCTAAATGTCAAAACACATGCATATTTTCCACTATCTTTTCTAATAAAGGTGCTACTCAACTCACTTTCTAATATTTCCATCTAATCTTATCACATATCTAATACAACATTCTCATCTTCGCTACCTCTAATAATATATACCGCGTATGTGTGTGTGTATATATATATATATATATAAAGGCAGAAAAAAGGTGTTTTCTATATAGTTGGTCAGTAGTCAGAAATTGCTTGGAATTGCCGACATGATCCACTGTCACTACACACCAAATT
>Ga0315914_1008924_pt1 | contig 13103 bp, 7 predicted proteins | sample MpolenodulesMG_FD_203920 | JGI IMG/M metagenome (GOLD analysis project Ga0315914, IMG submission 203920) | Medicago polymorpha root nodule microbial communities from Los Angeles, California, United States - elongated nodules | ecosystem: Host-associated > Plants > Roots > Nodule | place: USA...
AATATCACAATCAATTAACATATATGTATTCACCAACAATATCACAATCAATCAACATATATGTATTCACCAACCATATCAACTTCTCCACATAATTCAATAACAACATACGATTTCTCACATTCCATGTAAGGGAGAAAATACACCACACTATGATAAACATCATATTCAACACCTAGAAATCATTCACATATCTCCATATAATCATATCAAACTATCCACAAAAGATTTGCAAAGTATTCGGCTTAAAGATCATTTTCGACAAAGTTCGTCTCTCATTTTACAACTTTAAAACAATTGAACCAAAACCAAGTAAATAAACTCTGGGGCCTCGACTATGTATACACTTAGATCACATATGAGTGTAGTTGAATATACATGTGCGTTTCACCGTCCGACTTCGACAAAATCGTCAAAATCATAAAGTTACGATAAGTTCGTATCATTTCTTCTATATTGCAAAACCAAATCATTTTCAAAACAAAACCAAGTTAGATTCAACAAGACATAGGTTAAATACTCTTAAACCTTTTAATTAAACTCCTAGTACTTCTAGTTTTGAGGTTTGGAAACATTCCATAAGTTTTAGGTTGACTTAGAAATAGTTATGCGGAATTTTCGTAAAATTTCACCAAGACCTCCTTGGAGTGTTTTCATCATAACTAAAAATCTAAAAATCATTTTTAAGTCAAACCAAAGCCACTGGAAATCTAACACAATTATCTAAAACTCTCATGTTTACACCAAAGGCCAATTCAAAATAGAAAAGGGCGAAAAATGTGAATGTTTTCCAGATTTGCGTGACAGAAAATCGGTGGCCGAATTGCAGCATTCGGGGCCCGATTTTTGTCGAACCAAAGCTGGAAAAACAGCTCAGAAATCGGTGGCCGATTTTGGCAGTTCGGTGGCCGATTTTGGGCTTCACAACAGTTCAAAAATCAACTTAACAATGCGTTTTTCACTTAAGAATCACTCTTAAATCACTAAACTCAAACACAACACTCCCAAATCAATTCAAAACATTGTCTAGGGTCATAACACTTGTAATACCCACTTACACTACTTCAAATTATTATGTTCACACCAAAATCATAATCAACCCATTTTTATTCAAACTCATTAAAGAAAAATAACTTCATCACAACTTAATTCATACCCAATCTATGATATGACATTAACAACAACAATTAACAACGACTACAAGTCATAGTCATGAATTCCACCACAAATCAACAACAACATGTCACAATTCATCTATTGAGCATAATTCACAAACTACTCATTTATATATATCATGAACATGCAAATTCATCATCAACAACTCAATTATCATCAAATTCACCTACTCAAACATATCACTAAATCAAGAGCACGAATTTCAGCAATTAAGTTCACAATAATCACTTATTTCAATTAAGCACTTTTGCATATAATTAGAGAAGAAATTAAACTAAGAGATTATGATTGAAATCTAACCTCCTTACCTCAATAAGCAATAATCCTAGCAAAAGCTTCAATTAAGCTCCTAGAATCTCTATCACATCTTGGTTCCTCAAGCTTCTCTCTTCAAACCCTCTTCTCTTCCTCTTGCTCTTTCTCTCTCTACCTCTTCTCAAAATTTGTAAAATGATTGTGTAACCCTATTTTCTTTAATGACTAATACGTATATAGTCTCTACATAATTGGGCTTAACCCTCTTAATGTCTTAATGGGTTCACAACACTTATAAACTAACTCCCAAAGTTTCTATCCACTAACGGTTAAAAGTTATCGAATAATTACAGGTCCAAAACTAATTATCACTACTAAATAGTAACTTAGTAAAAATAATGGTTCTCACTTGAAACACTAAAAATAACCCTCACCATGAAATTACTAATTGACCCTTGCTCACAAAATGACCAAAATACCCCTGAGTCTAAAATGACTATAATACCTTTCTAACACCGAAATCCACTAATCCTAAATCAAAATACACACAGAGGCAATTAATCACATATAAGTACATATAAACATATATAAATAAATAAAATAAATCTAGCGAAAACGTGTTGTTACACATGCATGTGACGACTGGAGTAGGCAAATGTCGTGACTAGCCCTACTGGCTTTAGGAGATATATATGTGTATCATGGAAAAGAGTGTCGTTGAGTATACGAGCTACTTTCTTCAAGTCTGTCCCGCTTGAGTGTAACGAGGTAAGTTAGTCAATGTTGTAATTTATGTTTTTCTTGAAAATAATGCAAAAAATAATTTATGTTTTTCTTTCGTTACTTAAGGACAAACAATAGTTTAAGTTTGGGGTTGTGATGCCAGACCATCTTACGTTATTCTTAGCATATTTTTCAGTCGTTTTTAGTATGTTTTACCAGCAAAACAGAGGAGCATTAGTGCAATTGCCTATGATTTTGGGACTTTTGTAATGTTTTCTATATTTGAGTATGTAGTTCTGTTCTTCCCAAAACATAGCAATTTTAAGGTGTTTTTGGTAAAATTCACGAAGAAATCATGCAAATCAGCAAAGACATTCGAAGATTGTGTGGTCCTTGGAATGATGAAGAAAGAAGATTCAAGAGGCCTGAAGACTTTACAAAGGGAGGAATTATGTTCTCAAGATCCAGGACAACTTACATAGAAGCAAACATCTAAAAAGGCGAAGAAAAAGGCGTTTCAGCACTCGAAGGTCAGGCACATGCTCCCCGGGGATGAAACCATGTGCATGGAGCATGGAGCAACCAGGAACATGCACCTTTCACATGGAGGCGGTTTACTTGTGAGGCACATGCGCCTCAGGGATGCTCCATGCGCTCCGAACATGCTGTCTTGCCGAAGAAGTCACAATTTTGTGACGTTTTTGCCCCTAAAGCCTATGGTTTAGCCCAAGTTCAGGTGAAAACTTTCTCTATAAATATCGCTTTTCTCTTTCATAATTTTTCGTTCGTAACTGGAAAGAGTTCAAGAGAAAGGCGGTTCTAGGAGCTTCAAGAGGAGTTTCTATATCTTCTCCTTATTTTTGTAGGGTATGTTTTTATCTTTTTATAATTTATCTTTAGTTACCTTGTGTAACTAAATCTTTATAGGCCAGGGTTCTAAAATGATCCTCTATTTTATTTGTTGTATATTTATTTAATTTATAGTCTTTATTCATTTATTTTATGTTCGTTATTTTGTTTTATTGTTGTGCGTAAGATTTGTCTCATCTAGAGCATAACCCTAGTTTAAGGTACATAGATAATGACATGACCTAATATTGATATTTGTAATATAGATATAGATATCTCCTAAAGTTTCTCCAACAATCTTGTAGTTGATAGCTCACGTCGTTATGATTTACTGTTTGACTATTGGTCTTCAACTATTAGCTATCAATATAATAAATTAATTTTTTAACTACCAGCTAACTTTTAAACTATCAACCAACTTATAGATGATCCCTAAAAAAAAAGAGGAGTGATATTTGTACAATCAATTTTGTACAACTCTTGTGACAACTACTTTTTTCCTCTTTTTATTGGACAAAAACAATAGAGGGAGAAAGAAGAAAAGAGAGAATAAAAACATATGTGAGCATGAGATGGAGTGTTGTTTCAAAAGTTATCAAAAATTAGATTTACAAATATCATTTCTAAAAAAAAAACAAAACCAACTTATAGTTGAATTTTATCAAATGAGCTTATATAAATTTTTGGGTTTAAAAAAGCAAAGATGAAAAATTTGTCATCGATGCAGTGTTTTTTGTTTGTTTTGGATTTGTGGATCGGAGATAACATTGTCGTGAACTATTAGGCAAGGCAAACAAGGCCACTGCCTGACGCCCCAAGTTATTTAGTCTAGTGACTTGCCCGCCAATGAAAGCCACAAGAAAAAGTTGACTTACGTGGTGCACAATGTGTAAAGAAGGTCAAGAAACTGATTTTATAACTTATTGTCTTTTGTTCCACTTTTACCATTATTAATTTAACTAACATTCATATTTACCCTTTATAAATTTATTATACATTAAAACTAATAGAACACCACTTTATAATTCATATTTTCATGCTTCTGTACGACACATACAATTTTTTATATTTCCAAACTTATGAAAAAAAGTTCAATATATCTGGGTATATACTGACTACTTATTTTTTGGTTATTTGTTGTTATTCTTTTAACAATTTTTTTTATCTTTTCGTAATTATTTTTTACTTTGTTTATAGGATGAAATATTATACTTTAATCATTCATGAAGTATAAAAATTGAATGAAATAAACTTAAAACAATTTTTAGCGAAGAATGTATTGATTATATTAATAAATTTAAAAGACTAAACATCTTTAATATTAATTTGTATAGATTGTATTATAAACTCTTAAAAAATATTATGAATAATTTTTTTTAGGAAATTAAGAATAAAAAATGTCAATTTACAATTATCAATTAGTTGAACCGTTAATTTTACCTAACACTTTAATTAGCTTATCATCTATCAGACTAGAATCATCAATTATAAGCTATCAGCTAATTTATCAGTTATATGCTATTTTTATCAAACAGAGCCAGAAGGTCCAATTAATTACATGTGTGACGATTAGGTTTGGAAAATTGAATTTCAATCGACAATTAACCTAAAAAATAGCTAATTTCTGCTAAAAGTTAGACAATAAAATAAGCATGTTTTTAAATTTAATGAATAATATATGATGGTAATGATGATTTTGATTTTTTTTTTTTAGAGTTGAAGTGTTTTTTATTTTATTTGGTAATAAGAACTGAAAGTTTTTAGAGAAGTGTTAACTGAAGAAATTAATTAACACTTTAAAATAGAAGTATTAATTATAGAGTAGTGCTATCAATACTCTCTTTTCAACAATCTCTCTACGACTCACTTTTTTATTGGCTTAAACCATGGTGGGTCTCATACTTTAGAAATGGGTTTCACTCAAAGTGATGGGTCATACAATGATTTCATCTAATAAGAGAATAAGGGTCCGTTTGATGGTCAGGATAGGGAAACAGAATATGATACATTAATCATATCCTGCTTAAATCTCATGTTTGATGCACCAAAGGGATTGGATAAAATAAACCATTTTCCTATCATATCCTGACTTTCCATTGTAATTTCTATCCCGAGTATAAGCTGAGTTAGAAATTATCCTGATGGGATTAGAAGATCATTCATTATTTATTATCTTGATATTCTGTCATTTTTAAAATAATGATAGCATGATAACACATGATAGAATTAATGCTTATCATATCCTATCTCTATCAAACTTTATATTACATCCTGCCTCTATCCTATCCGACCATCAAACGGACCCTAAGTGTTAAGAAAGTGTTGAAAAGAGAGTGTCCCTAACATTCCTCTTAATTATATCTAGAGTTTTGATTATTTTCTAGTATATATTTTCTATAGAATATATTGATAACATACATATAATGGTTGCTACTATTAATAGAATATTTTCAAAATTAAAATTTCCCAAATCGTATATGAGATCAACAATGTTATAAGATATTGTAAAAAAAAATGTTACTGACACAGTTGACTCTAACACACATATTAATGTATATTTTTTATTTTTAATATATTTAATTATCTATTTAAAAAAATTATGAAAATTTAATATTTTGAAAATATTCATCGAGACGAATCTAACATCTTATATGATATTATTTATTTTTGTATAATAGTAGAAAAATATGGCCAAAGTATGTCAGATCAACAATCAACATTGTCAAACATGTCATCTGATATAAGACAGGAGGAGTACAAGATTCAATAAACGAATTAGTCATCTTCTCTATTGAAAGTGAATGTTGTAATTTCATGAGCGTTAACAGAAGAAATTAATTATTCCTAAAAAAAACAAGAAGAAATTAATTAACACTTCAATAGAAGTATTAATTATATTAAATCTGAGACCTTGAGAGAAAAACACTCCAAACTAAAACCATCTGACCAACTCTAAGTGGTTTTATTATTAATGTTTATATTTTGTGTATAACTATTATTAAATCACACTTTGTGTCCCATAAGTCCTAGGTCAACTGACAAAAATATCGAAATTGTTAGGTCGGACGTCATGACCGGGGTTCGAACCCCGGTACGTCCACTTTATGTGTGTGAGTTTATGACGTCTTTGCCATCTAGTCTATCTAACCAAAAAAAAATCACACTTTATGTATACTTGTAGTTGTAATTGATTTTTCACATTTCAAAGCAATCAGTAGTATTAATTAAAATTATTTATGAGAAAAATAATATTAAATGTATCTTTTTTTTGGGTAGAAATACTAAATGTATCTAAAAATGAGTGTTTATATTATAATTTTTTTTAACTCAAATTTTTTTTTACGAAAACAAAACGATATTCATTGATTTGAATTGACACAGTACATCAGATACAAACATCGCTAAAAGCATAAAGAATGAATTTGCGATCAAACTCACAGTACCCAAGTTAATAGCATACAACGAAAAAATACCTACAAATAATATGATAAAATCTAAGTCACCAAAATACCCATGCTTTCGGATCTGCAACTTTGACGCACAAATCATTGGTTGAATTTGTAATTGAGTGATGTCGATCTTTCAATAGAAACTAAACGAACACCGCGATAAAACGCAAAATCAAACGCCGCACAAGGCGACGAACAACACAACGCCGCATTTAGACGACTAAATCACAAAAAACACAAAAGGAAAACTTAGTGTGTGTGTGTGTGCGTGTGTGTGTGAACCACTTATTTAGATTGAAAGAAAAAGGAAAAAAGACGTGGAGAAGGGATTCTAGGTCAAAAAATGACCTAAAACCACCCCTACTCGACGAACGAAGGAGAAATAAAGTTTAGAGAGAAGTTGGAGTTTCTCTCACTAGAAAACTAGGATCGACTTCTGTTAATGGATGCTTATAATTACAACACACAAAGTAAAATATTCAGACACAAGCACGATTTTTTTTTGGTAAGTAGGTTATTGGTTAAAAATTCACTTTTTAAAAATATATAAGGTTCTTGAGGTTTGAATCCGACTCATACATATATAAAGCAATGTCTCTCCCGACAGCGACCGAGCACAATTTTTATTTTTTATTTTTATCAATGGGAAAAGAAACAAATGAGCACTATTATTAGTTTGGCTGCGCTTGACCGAAATTTTATGGATCAGAATATTAGTCATAAAAATTTGATTAGACTTCAGGAAGTTGCCAAATTTGAGATCATGCGTTCTACCGTTGTTGACGATATATAACACGTAGTTTATTGAGTCAAAAAAGAAAAACACGTAGTTTATAATTTGGTCTAATCCAATCCGAATTACCTTCGGTCAAGTTTTTAAATGTATTTTGGGTCTTAATACCGTGAATTTAGTAACTGAAAAATGAAAATGTGACATGTACTTTATTTTATTTTTAATGATGACATATGTATTTTTCTTGAACTCGAAAAAGAAAAAGAAAATTTGTGAAAAACTTGAATTATATCTAACATAATCAATTTAGAAGTCTGTTTAAAAGATATTGTGGTCCACATTTTAATTTTAATTAATAGAAGTAAGTTATTTGACCTTGTCAAAAAAAATAAGCAAGTTATTTGACACGCTATTGAATATCTTCTCCACAATTAATATATACATTGAATGATAACAAACTTTCGTGTGTAAGTATATATACACACATAAGTCCAATTCAATATTTCCACAAACCCAACGCAAGAACTGAAGCCAAGATGAGTCCTCTGATTAGAATCGCATTAGCAATAAACTCCTTTTCTAGCTCCCATACCTTAAGAAAACTCATGAAATACTCAACTCTCCTCCATATTTTTCTGAACTCTATATTCAATTTCTTTTTCAACTATCTATGCTATCCCTTATGCAAGCATAAGGGTTGTGATCATCAACTAAGTGTATGCCAATATGTGTCCCAATCACAAGAAGAAGTAGATTGTGCTGTGTGTCTTTGCACAATGAAAGAAAGGGAAGAGATTAGAGTGCTACGGTGTGAACATGTGTTTCACAAAGATTGCTTGGATACTTGGATTAGATACAAATACAACAATACAACTTGCCCTCTTTGCAGAGTTTCAGTAGGTTCAATAAGAGAGGTTGATACTCAAGTTATAGTACATGATCATTTTCATGAATTACCGTGGCTGAGGTGACCCTTGACAATTATTGTCGGTGCTCGATCGTTCCAAAAGTAAATCAAATGTACAAAAGAAATTTAGTTGACTTTTACTTTATTTTATTATTTTAATGTTATTGCCAAAAAATATATAATTTAATAATTTTTTAATTGGGTGCATTGACATAGAGTTGAATCACATGTATCTCCTTGTGTAATTAAAGAATTATGTCAACCAAAACTTGTTTCAAGACCATATACCAAAACTTTCACAGGTCAATATCCTATTCTACTAATATGCAATCCTCTGTACATATATTTGAGAATCTTTAAAATGAGCAATACACATGACATATCATAATCAAATGCAAAGGAAAAGTTACTTGTAACAATGTAATGTTCAATCATACAAATCATATTCCAATCACACCATTTAAGACAAACTTTTTTTTTAATGATACCATTTATAATATACTAAAGTAACAAAGTATAACTAACAATCAAATAAAAATCTTCAACAAAATTTTGAAAATAATCTTAATAAATAATTATATAAAATGACATAATTTAAAAATTTTAAAAAATAGTATTGTAATTTATTAAATTTGCAAAAATAGATGTTTTTTTTAAAATTATGATATAATATTTATTTATTTATAGGATATATTTTGCACTGATTAAAAAACATAATTTCAAATGATTACATTGCTTCTTCATATGATTTTTTTTTGTCAAAATAAAAAACTAAAATTGAAATGGTCTAATGAACAAAACATTAAAAAAGTAAAAACAAAGAAATCTCCTATACATATATTTGAGAATAAACAATATGAAAAGTACATGTGACACAATATAATATTATTCACATATGTCACACACTACCACACTGACGCAAAATCATGAAAAGGATCATTGAAAAACAAATATATTTATCGTATTATATGATAATAACGAGGTTTAAAATGAAAAACATAACATTGATTACATTTCATCAGTTCATATTAATTAATAAATAAGCATACGTTGGCTTAAAAAAAAATAGATGCATCGACTTTATTGGAAGAAAAATAGCATAAATGTTGAATTTCAATCTATTCCACCACTTATACAAAATTCAAATTCAAAACAAGTGATAATAAGTTGAATTGAATCTTTTTTTTTATTATAATATTTGTCATTGATAAATAGAAAAACGTGAGAGAAGTGTTTGTCATTGATACATAAACAATACAAGACTAATATCTGTTCCCGATACATAAAAAATGAAACAAATCATTTGCTTTGAAAATATGTTTTAAAAAAAGCACAAGACAAAAAATTGTTATGAAAAAAGATTGTAAGAAGTACATCATATATATTCATCATTGATACAAAAATCACGGGACAAATATTTGTCATTGATAAATATAAAAATCAAGATTAATATGTGTTCCTGATACATAAAGAAAATATGAAAGAAACACTTCTTTTATTGTTGAAAAGAAGAATAGGACTTTGATAAATAAAAAGACAAAAAATAATATATTTTTGAAAGTTAAAAAAGAGTAACTTGTCTCCCGTGCATTGCATGAGTTAACATACTAGTACATGTTATTTCAGCATCTAAAAATCAACAACTAATTAACAATCATATGAAAATCGAGATTACAAGAGTAACAAAAACAAATTAAAATAGAGATTAATTAGAATAAACTCACAGTGTATAACTACTTTACATTGTCAACCAATTACGATCAATATTTTTAACACAAACACAAGTGAATTAAAAATGGAAGAATCCAAATCAAATCTCTAATAATTGTTTTTGTTAACATATATTCCTCTTTTTTGGTATTGATTGATTGCTTCTGCCTCCTATGATTTTGTTGTGTGTGGTTCTCATCATCACGTTCTTACTTTCCATGATAATTCGTTCCTTGGTTAATTAAGATATTAGGTACCGTAAGTTTGTTATGAAAAAATTGATTTTGTTTACACTTCCATGTGTGCTCGTGTTCTAACCTTTCCAATCAATTAAATGAATTTATTTTGGTTCAATTTTAAGTGGCATAATTCTTTCTTTTAAAGCAATGTCTCTTTGAAATCGATATAAACTTGAGATTAAACCTACCCAAAAAATTGTTGAAACTCATCTCGTCAAAGTAAAATAGAATCAAACTAAATCGTCTACCCGTGCTGCCGCACAGGTCATATACATTGTGAATATGTATATAATGCAAAAATTAAAACAGAAATCAATTGTGATATATAAATATAGTGTGATAACTGAAAAGTAAGATGATATCATTACATCTCTATTAAATGGTTACATGTTTTGAAAAATTTTCTTATACACTACATTTGTAGTTGTATTTATGTCGTCACCATTTTCATTTGTCAACAAAATTTCGAGTCCATTTCTGGATGTAACTCTTGATACTACAACGCATAACTGACCATGGGAGAACACTGGTTGCGGAATATATATGCCAACATGATTAAGTGATTGCCCTTGACTTTTGTTAATTGTCATTGCAAAACATACTGTTATGAGAAATTTTCTACGTTGAAATTTGAAGGGGATTCTTGTGTCCGAAGGTGTCAATGATAATCTAGGTATGTAAACTCTTTCACCAACGTTGCTTCCAGATATCACCTTTTCTTCCAAAACATGCATCCCCATCTTGGTAATAATCAAGCGAGTTCTGTTACACAACCCAGCAGTTATGTCCATATTTCGCAACAACATCAGAGGAACTCCAATTTTCAGTGTTAATTTGTGATTTGGTAGACCTGACGAATTAATTGTATTCAAAAACTCTGGTGTATGAACCTCATCAGGCTTGGTGCCCAATGTTGAGTCAGCTATAGGAGAATCAGAACTTAAATAAGTCTTTTCTTCACCAGGGATAAGTGACATGACATACTCATTAATTTCATCGACTATTCCATTTTTAGGTGTGAGTATGGCTCTAAGTTCGAAAAAAGTTGGATCATGCGTATTAGTTAAAATGGATGGATATATGCAATCATGCGTATTAGTTAAAATGTGATCACCTGAGCTGTGAATGAGTAAATCATCTGGAATTTCAACCTGTATACTCTCATCAATTACATCTCCAATTCTCAATACCCACTCACTAAGTGAGTAGAAACTTTGTGAATTAGTTTATGAGAACTTTGATCCCATTAAGACATTTGAGAGTTGAGCCCATTTGTGTAGAGCCTATATAAACTCTAGTCTTTTGAGGAATTAGGGTTTTACACTCATTTTGTCACAAAACTTTTGTAAGAGGTAGAGAGAGAAAGAGCAAGAACAAGGGTTAGAGAGAAGAGCTTGGAGACCAAGAAGAATGTAGTGATTCAAGGAGCAAAAGTGAAGCCAAGGCTTGGTTTGTGGTAAGGGGGATGATATACATTCATAATTTAAGCTAGAATCTCTTTTTCTACTTAATTCTATAAGTGCTTATTTTGTGAATTAAGATTTCTGTGGATTTAAAAGATGAATTTCGTGTACCCACTTTGATACTAAGTTTATGTATGTGAAATTGATGCTAAACATGTTGTTGTTGTTGAATTTACATGTTTGAATTGTGGTTATATGAAGCTTTGTTGATTTTTGCTCAAATTGATGTGAAATGATGTTGTGGTTGTAATTGTTGATGAATTCATAGTTAAATAATGTTGTTGTTATTGTGAGATGTTGTTGTTGTTGTTGATTTATATCATGGGTATTCATAATCATAGAGTTTGGTGTAAATTTGAGTTGTTTTTGGGAGTTTTATGAAAAATGGGTGAATTGATGATTTGTGAAGGAATGATGTTTTGATTTCAAGTTTTATATGGTTTTGATTGCCTTTTTAAGTTCATAAATGTTTAGACAAACTTTGAGAACGAATTTGGGTGTTAGGGGATCAAAATTAGAGTTTTGGAGTGAAAATGGATGTTTTTTCCAAGAGTTGAGTTTGTTGTGTGCTGTCAAACTCGCCATGGCGAGTAAAAGGTGGCCATGGCGAGTTGTATCAGTCTGTCAAACTCGCCATGGTGAGTAAATGTGGCCATGGCGAGTTGCACAATGCAGCAACTCATGATTTTTGCGTTCCGGGCATCCGGGGTCGATTCGGGTGGTTCCAAACTGATTCTTTTCATGTAATTAAATGTATTTGAACTTTCTAAACCTTTGGAAACATCATTTGAGTTAGATTGGACTTGGTTTTGTGAATCGTATCATAACTTTTTGAAAATAGTTCAAGAACATGAATTTTCCGAAAACTCGATTTCTCAAGGAAAAAGTGTAGGACTAAGGTTGTCTAGTATTGTTATAATTTGTAAAAATGTTTTGGATGGGATTCATGGACTCTAGCTTCGTTTTGCTTTGAAAATTGAATTTCTTAAAAAAAAGTAAAATGATACGAACTTTGCAAAACTTTGAGATTAGAGTGAGTTGGCCTATGAGACGTTGATGTATACACTACTGCACTCATATGTGATTTGTGTATATACTTAGTTGAGGCTTCAAAACGTGTTTGATTTGTTTTTTCGAATAACTTGGAAAATGAAATAAATGAGTCAACTTGTCGTAATTTTGTGATTTCTTGGAATTGGCCTAGGATACTCATATGCCTAAGCTACTATGAACATATGTGAGTAGTGCATGTGTTTTGTTGAGGCAATTGGATATGCTTGCTTAGTTTTGGTTTAATTCTTTATATGTCAACTTTCTTTGAAAGTGTTGTCTTTTGAGGATAATTTGATAGTGATGCTAAATGTCGATTGTTGATGGTGAATTTATACATGCTTAATGTTGATAATTGGATGTGGTGATTGCATGTATTGAATTATGTTGTTGAATTCTTATATGCAATTTGATGATGATAATTGTGGGGCTTGCATATATGAAAGGTGTTTGTTTTTTTGTGATGATTATTTGATGAATGATTGGTGATAAACATGTTTATGTTTTGTTGTTTGTTGAACATATTAAATGTTGATTGTTGGTGCTGAA
>Ga0315914_1008925_pt1 | contig 13103 bp, 11 predicted proteins | sample MpolenodulesMG_FD_203920 | JGI IMG/M metagenome (GOLD analysis project Ga0315914, IMG submission 203920) | Medicago polymorpha root nodule microbial communities from Los Angeles, California, United States - elongated nodules | ecosystem: Host-associated > Plants > Roots > Nodule | place: USA...
GGTCTTTGCTCTTAATTGTTTAGCTGATTAATTGTTACCCTATTTGACAATTAATTGTGTAAAGAAACCTACCTCTAGACGGCAATAAGAGTAATCATCCTCTTATATTTACTCTTCTAGTAATCCTTAAGGTGTAACGTTTTTTATGAATCTCATATGTAAATATACGTTGTAATTTATTTATATCTATGAATTTGCTTATCAAATAAAATTCCAACAAAGAAGTCATGTCCTACGAACATCGATGTCGTATAGGATTCACTTAATACAGCAAATTCAGTCATTATAAATATGGTGTTAAGTAACGAGTAAGTTATCTTGCGAATTTGTAATCAAATTCATTTTAACATATATGTTCCTTTTGTCATTGATTTAATAAACTAGAACGGCAAATTAAGTAACACGGTTGAACTATTATTGGGTCGCGATTCCAATCTTTGTCGTCACTTTTCCCACACGGATGCAATAACAAGTTACAGTTATCAATTTGTCAATATCATCATCATCATATATACATACATACATTCATCATATAAGTATTACTTTATTTTCCTTCAAAAATGAGAAACTAATACTTTATTTGTTGACCCCATAGCGTGACACATTACGTATATTGCGTGGCCTCCATATGCCAATTTACATTAAAACGTACATCATTCCGAACATTCCCAGCAACTTCGTATTTATTTATTTATCTAGTAACTTCATCTTCAATAAAACTACAACACGCTAGTATACAACAAACCGACATCAAAACCAATCTATATATATACACGAAGCTAGATTCATAATTTTAACATCACCCTTCTCAAAAACACTTGATAACTCATAATTTGATACCCTTAGCCAAAAATATTCATAGCATATAAAACATCTTACGCTTTTGATCATTATATACAAGTTCATAAACTCTTGAGTAGAGCTTTGTTAGTCATCCTAATTATATTCAGCTCGGGAGATTAGTCTCTTCAGGGATACAACTTTGTCGGTCATCCTAACTATATTCAGCTCAGCTCGAGAGATTAGTCTCTTCAGGAATACGTGATTTACACGCAACTATATTATAAGAGATGAAGAACGCGGGATTCGAGCATGTTCTTAGATATTTTGATGAAGATGGTGATGGAAAGGTTTCACCAGCAGAGCTAAGACAAAGGCTGAGAGTAATGGGAGAAGAGATTTTATTGAAAGAAGCTGAAATGGCTATTGAAGCAGTGGATTCAGATGGTGATGGTTATTTGAGTTTGGAGGAATTAATTGCTTTGATGGAGGAATGTGGAGAGGAGCAAAAGTTGAAGGATTTAAGAGAAGCATTTGAGATGTATGATAGTGAGAAGTGTGGGTTTATAACACCAAAGAGTTTGAAAAGGATGCTTAAGAAGATGGGTGAGTCCAAGTCTATTGATGAATGTAAGGCTATGATTAATCATTTTGATTTGAATGGGGATGGTTTGCTTAGCTTTGATGAATTCACAGTAATGATGCAGTGATATGCTATCTTTAGATTCATTTCTGTGTAATAATATCTTCTGTAGAGTAGTTTAGTTGATTTTATTTATTTATTTATTTACATACAAAACAAATTAATAAAATTTCTGTGTATAAACAAACTCCTTTTATGCTTTGTAATTTTTTGGCTGTTTCTCAAATAAAAATTGAAAGGTTACTTGATAGTGAAAATTCTTGGTGTGAGCTCTGATTTTGTATGACTACATGTGTTTATTTTTCTTTTCAAAAACAAAAAAGTTCTTACTTCTTAATAAGGAGAATAATGAAAAACCCAAAATGTTGTTACTTCTTACTCAATAAGGAGAGTAATGGAAACAGAGTAAAATTGTCTTTTCGACCAAAAAAAAAAGAGTAAAAGTGTCTTTACTATGGAGAGCAAAAGGGACTGCATGTGGGAGAGAGAAAATAGTTCGTGGAGATTGATTTTTAAAAAAAGTTGAAAATTATATAGGTAAACATTTAGAATAAATCTTGAAATTAGTCTCTAGTCTGTCAATTTTATCCCTTAATAATCCATCAAATTTGTTCATAACATTTAAATAGTTGAGTCTAAATTGACATATTTCATATAGTTTAAAGATTACTTGTTATATTATATAATTTAGAGACTAAATTGTGTTAGTTTCTGAACTAAATTGTGCCATTATTGTTATTGATACGCGATAATATGATAAGTTTTCACCGGATGTGAGTGTAAAACTAATTTACACCGATCATACATCTCCCATAAAAACTTTTCAAAATTCTCAATAAGATAGATCAGAGAGAAATTAAACTTAAAATCATACACCCAGCTTTCTCCATTCATTTGATGTGATTTTTTTCACATGTTGAAACGTCAGCAATTTGCATAAAACAACTGAAGGGAGCTCGATCAAGGAGATATATATACATGCATAAAACGAAAAAAGTAGCCATGATCTAAATGCTTATTGTTTAAGCAAATTCCATTAGGAGTGAACAATAAATATTTTCACAGGGTCATGTGACTCTTCCTTTTCTAGTGCGACACTTATAACTTAAAACTTTCAACACATCTTCTGCATTGGTAGCCAGGGGATGAGGAACAAAATAAAAATAAGCAGAGCCTTGTCAAATTTCACCACAGCTCTGCTCCTTTCAAAACCCAGCATCCCACAGGTAACAAAAAATAACTTTAAAAACCTATATTTCCTTTTACAAACGAAATTGCTCAGCAGCAAGCCTTGCAAGTCTCGACAGACGAGCAAGACTACAAATATGCATGCTTCTGGAGGAGGCAGTGATTGGGAGGGGGGGCATTTTGTACAAAGGAGAAACTCACATAAAATAGCTTAATGCTTTCTTAACTCTTGAACCACCTTCACCATAGAGTTCATTCCACTGTACAAGCTCCGTCATATTTACTGATTCAGAGGAAACACTTGCACATACCTGATTCAAAATGACATTTAAAGTTAATTTTGTTTTGGAGTTCTAAAGGGCTAGAGGGAGTGTGTAAAATTAAAATTCTGTCACACCTGTTGGTGAGCATGTTTAAAATCTTCCATGTTTAAAGATCGGATATCATCACTTCCACGCAGTGCTGGTGCAGGTCTACCTTCTGCTAGAGCAGCAGCAAGTTCCTGTCACGCATCAAATATGTTACAACACTATGACTGATTCATGCAACAATTACTTAAAAGATTATTTATTCAAACCCAGACCATTCTAGCTGATAATTTACAGTCAAGAAAAATGACAAGCTGAAAGAACCTAGCATACTGCTAATACACCATTATAAAGAACTGTACCTTTTTTTCCTTTTCCAATATCTCTTTAATAGGACGGTGTGCAGCAGTTACACACAAGTTCTGCAATGAAAGGGCAAGCATGGAGGCATTAATAACCTTATTCTTAAAAAAAGTATAGAGAAAAAGGAAATAGAACACCCATTACCTTAAGATCACTTCCAGAATATCCGTCGGTCATATTTGCAATTGCACCCAGATCAACATCAGAAGATAAGTCCTCTTTTGCGAGTATAACTTTTAATATCTTGGCTCTATTTGGAGCATCTGGTAAATTTACCATTAATCTGCAGAAGATTGAAGACCAAGAAAACTTCAACGTCTCTCCCAAAAAAAAAAAAAAAAAGGAAAAAGATCAAACTGAAATGTGAATGAACTCACCTCCGAGGTAGCCTTCGTATGACAGCCTCATCAAGGTCATAAGGTCTATTGGTGGCTGCAAGCACAATAACTCGTTCAGTATCCTTTGTACGTAGACCATCCCAGTTCACCATGAATTCATTTTTCATCTTTCGCATGGCCTCGTGCTCCCCTGGATTTTCCCTCCGGCCCAACATGCTATCAACCTATACAAAAAACCATACAGGTTTACACGGTGATCTATATTTCAAGTGATGAATTAATACAATCCAACATTCTATTACAAAACTTACTTCATCCACAAATATCACACTGGGAGCAATTTTACTTGCCAGGGAGAAAACAGCTTTCACGTATTTTTCACCCTCACCAAACCACTGAAGAAAAATGTGGAGAACACTAGTCAAGATGAACAAAGAACTGATAAAAAAGAGAACAAAAACACAGTGAAGCGAATCTAACCTTAGATGTGATGCTTGACATTGAAATATTGATGAAGTTTGCACCGGCGTCGGTAGCAACTGCCTTGGCAAGCATTGTCTTACCTGTTCCTGGGGGACCAAATAATAGAATACCCTTGCATGGCTGCACAATACGTAATTCACACAGTTAAATGAGCAACATTTTGAAGAGGGGAGTATGACCTTGATGGATCAAAATGAACAGTAGCATTGAAGCTACAATTGTAAAACTAGGTTGTCCCCAAAATGAAATAGATTTATTGAAATTTTTTGGATTAATTTTTTTGCTACAAAAACCAGCTTTCAAAACCAATTGCATATTACAATTGCGAATTTATTTTTGTACCATGGCAATTTTAGAACCAAACGTAGAACAAGAAATTTGTGTTGTTAGTTCCTTTAATTTTCAGCAAATCAAACACAACTGCAAATAAAAAGGTATTGCAATTTAGCTCATATTTATCGCATTTCTGTTCGCATTCCCCACTCAGAATCAGAACTATTATTTCCCCTCAAAAGCATCATAAACTCAACAGAATAAGAATAGTAAAAGAGAAGGAAGGGGAAAGAACAATAATAATGATATCTGACTTGAACTGTTAAACAACACGTAGTAGTAAAACAGTACAATGTCAATCTGTAGAAGAAAACCTTGGTTAACTGCCCCTTGCAGAAAAGCTCAGGCCTCTGTAAAGGAAGCATCACCAATTCCTTCAGTGTATCCTTGACATTTTCAAGAGCTCCAATATCATCAAAAGTAACACCAATGTCATTAGGTGGAATAACATCACCCAGAAGCCTCTTTTCAAACTCGTTTTCCGTTACAACGTCCTGATTTCAAAAAACAGAAGCAGGATGATTCAAAATACAGCATTTGTGAAATAAATTTGTAAAAAAATTTCAACAGAATTACTTCACAGCAGTAAGGCGGTAACTGTGATGTTAAATATTGGCCATGGCTGATTGCAGTGGCAGATTTTTTTACTACAGCCACGGCCTGGTTGAGAAGGATGGCAGCGCCATGGCGTTTTATGGTGGATTTTTGGCTTAACACCATCCGCAATCAATAGTACTGGGTTGTAACAAACTAACAAAAGATACTATTTCCAAAAATCAAAGAAGCCGAGTCAAGCAAACAATCAAAGCAGCAAAACTTCACAACAATTACCTTAAGAGACTTCTTTAGGCTCTTCGACTCATTCTGGATAGCCTGAAAGATCCCGATTCCATACTGGATGCTGGTATAATAAACATTTTGTATTGAAAAAATAATTAATTAGTAATAACAAAATTAGGTTAAATAATATTTGAAATATCAAACACATGGCAGTAAATTAAGGGCAGCCCAGTGCACTAAAGCTCTCGCATGCGCAGGGTCCTGGAAGGGGTCCCACCATTTTGGTGTATTATACGCAGCCTTGCTCTGTTTCTACACAAGAGGCTGTTTCCAGGACCTGAACCCTTGACCTTTCTTTCAGTCACATGAAATATCAAGCACACGGCAGTACAAGCTAATAATCACCTCTCACTAGACAACACAAGCTTTGCATCTGCGTCAGCTTCGGGATTCTGCATCAAATGGTGGCTTAAAGCCCAACCAAGAATCTTCTCTGAATCTGCAATATAGCAAAAATGATATAGCAGAGAGAACTGAGCAGCAAATCCTTAAGTACTCATGGTAAAACATACTTTCATTTGTAAGTGTCAGGTCCTTGACACACAAGCTCTCGAGTCCGTCAGATTCCATCCCACTACGGCTTAAAACCTATAAATAAAATTTGATAAATGGTGACTAAGGGCAGTATGACTGCAATTATAATTTATAAACCATGAAACAGTTGAACGGAGTACAAATTAAACATGGTCGAAATGGAATGTGGAATCATTGAAGTTAGAACGCAATGAAATAAATGAACAAAAAGATAACGAAACAGAATGATAACTGACAAAAAGCAACCAATGACGCCAACTAAAATAGCATATGAAATTATAGTTTGTCTAGCTTCTTGTCTGTTTCGAATATTGACAGCTTACATCACAGTATGAGTCATGTACTAGTTGCACATGAGAACCTCCAATAATTTCTAAACCAGATAAGGTATTGACTGCAGAGGGCTATATTGTCATCATGAGCATTGAGCAGTACACCCAGACTTGAGTCAAACAAAACTCTTGCAACTATTCAAACTACTATTTTTCTTATTTTTACTATGGAATTTTTTTGTCAGGCCTGCACCCCACTACAAGTCCATAACTTGGGCAGCTTGAGATCAAGAATATATGGATGAAAAATAAAAGGTTCCACAAGAACAACAATAACAGAGAACGAAAAAAAGCACCAGTAAAACGGTGCAATAAAGTAAACTAAGTAATAAACTACAATTCCAGTACCTATTTTGTCTCAAAAATCTAAATATTGTACCAAGGAAAAAAATTAGAATACATGGCATACCACATTTTACATGGCCATGATTACATTTCCAGTACCCAGAGAAAATCTTAGAAACTTTAACATTTTTTAAACCACTAGTCAAACTAAAATCCTTCAAGTTTTTGCCAGAACAAAACGTATTCAGGAAACAGCAATAACAGGCTTCGCTTAACATGCAGTGAGATGCACAAGATATTTCAGTCAAGACACCATTATCTAGCATTGATTTAAACGAAAATAATGGCAAATTTAAAATTAGAAATTGTATTTTAAATATTTTTTGTTGCATGCACTCTATTTGGAAGCAACATAAAAACAAATTTGCATTACTGGAATTCCTAGTTCCAAGATGCATAATGAAAATGGCTCTTAAGAAGTTCCATACGTCAGCCAAAGCAATGTTTGTAGACACCTAATGTGAGGTATAAGCGATGAAAAAACGAATATTTGAATCAAATTGCAAATATCACGAAGTTACTTACGGTGCGCAAATGGTGCAAATTTCCTTTGATTTTAAGAGTCTCCACATCTCGATCAAGTTGTTGTTTCCATGATGCTAGAAGTGACTCGTCCTATAAAAGGGAAGATGTAATGAATAACATTGATATAATAAAAGCTTCTATTAGTGCTCATGACTGGTGAGTTCATCTATGGAATCAATATGACTTGATAAAAATAAACCATTTGTGTACTTCCTAAGTTTAACCCAGCAGCTTAAACTTGTGGAATAATCGTTTTATAATTATAAAAGGAGAGAGAGTAAAAAAGTGATGACATGCAATTCATTGTACAAACCTGTGGCATGTGAATTGTTACTTTATTTGGAAATAGCTTAGTCAAAGTTTTGTTTGGTTTTGGGACTTCTTTACCCCTGTCATGTAATCTTCCGAAACTATCCTGGAAAAAAGAAAACGAGATGTATTATAGCTGAGAAAGCCGGAAATAACCTTTGCTGGGCTGCATGCAAGAAGACAAACAAAAGACAAGCATATACAGGTAAATCCTACCCCATAATCCCAATAAAAGATTGAACTGATTAAGGACATATAGTTCTTACCGGGAAAGCCAAGTCAAGAAGGGCAGTCTGGTTGCTGCCAAACTTTGTAAAAAGCAAACCCCCAGCATGTGACTACAAAGAAAATTAGTTATATATCAGCAACACAGTTGCTCATACACATTCATTTAAACCAAGGATGAAATGGAAATCCAAAGGACCGTATATTTAGGATATCCGTTTAGTATCTCACTTCAACTATTACAGACATCTACTTCCTCGGTTTCTAAATTAATAGAATAAAACCAGTTGTAGTCTACACTAACTAAAATACACAGATTTTTGGACTCTGAATAATTCTTTCTTTTGTAAGTTTTCATGTACCTAAACCAAATGACATGGATATATAAAACATTATTCAGATTATCGGGTTGTTAAATCTTTTTGTGCAATTGTGTGTGTGCGTGTGTCTATATATAAGCTTCTAATGCCTCGATGCAAACGACATTTTAGCATTACAAATTAGTTACCCTTAAAGCATAATTATTACCTTCTCCTTTCGACTGTCGGAGTGAGTGTGTGAACCTATTACCACCACATTGTCGGGAAGCTTTTCAAGCTTACTTTTAAATGAATATGGATCTCCATTTCCTACTATAGACTTTTCTGCTTCTTTCATGAACAAAATGAAAGGTGAATCTCTACTCTCACTAGTTACAACCTGAAACAAAGATGTATTATTCTAAGATTAAAGCACAATACAATGATGTTGTAAGAGGTATTTATTAAATCAGAGTAAAAGGCAACCTCAAACAACGTATTAATAAGCGATTTGTCGAGTTCGTCAATGCCACTGTTTTCCAATCGAAGGTCAGTGACTGAAAAGAGAAAAGGACAACTTCAAGATATAGGACCAAGATAATGCTCAATGAATATATAGTAACTAAAAATGTAGTTAATTAGATGGGCAGGGCATTACTGTTGCAGAAAAATCCTTGACCTGCCTCACAGGCACCTCCAAGATCAACCCCATCAGGTATAGGTTTATCAAATCTTACACCAATTTTTGACAAGGGATTATCATCGAAAATTAAGACAACCTTCCCCCGACTTCCATTAGATGGACCCCTGTACATGCAATTGCTAAGCAAAATTATAATCAAAAATAAAAACAAATGCACTTGTTTGGTATGGGTGGGAAATGTGGGAAAAATGGAAGTTACAAAACAGAGTAATATGGAGGAACTAAACAGAAAACAATATGGGACCTACATTGATTCTGCTAAAAAAGGAGAGATTTAATATCCATGTTTCTTACACGTTACTTCTAATTTTTTTTTCCCTCCTATTTTATTTCCTGACACATTCCCCTCAAACGAAGTGGTAACGAAACCCCCTTTCCCAGCATAATTCCTGGATCACCAGAAGTTGTATAGTTTACTCATAAGGGGGTTTTGGAAGAGCATATTTGAGCTCATATTTTGACATAGCACTCGCATACGTGTTTGGAAGAGCTTATTGAAACAGATTATAAACTGTTCTCCCCATATTTTTCATAAGATCACAATAGCTTGTAGCAGAAACTTGCAGAAAGCTTATACAGAGTTTCTCCCAATTTCCTCTTCAATTGTGAAAATTGCTTATACATAGGTATTTGTATGATAAGCACTTAAAAAAAATTAAGGTAACTTCTAATACAAGTCAGAAGCTAATTCAAAATTTCAAATTGGGTCTCTATACATCATTCGTTAAAGCCTCCAAATTGGATTGTTGTGGCATAACCATTTTTTAGGGAAATGTGCTATGACTCCTCAGTTTTAGTGAAAAAAAGTTCCACCACGACACTACTACGAGCTACTTTGTAATAACCAGTGTTGTCAAATTGCATGTTGGGACGTAGGGTTGCACGACTCTAAGCCTGAAGGGGACAGACTTGAAACTGATCATCGCACTAGATCGCAAAATTTTAGGATCTCTGCATCATTCCGAACTTGGCAAAGACATTTTACGGAGCAAGTTTTAGCAACCCATTTTATTGTGCGAGTGTGGCCTCTCTCTCTTTCTGGCTAGCTGCCATTTCTGCAAAGCCGTAGACGGAGCGCCACTCTGGTCACTGTTGTGACTTGTGAGACCTGAGATCTAAACACAGTGCCCTGTCTCTCCTCACCGTCTCTCTGGTACAGCACAAGGCAGTGTGCATCTAAGGTTGCCTTCTGAAGAGAAGAGATCCTAGGCCAGCAGGCCCATCTTATTTTTATTTAATTTTCTATAGATTATTTTGTTCGTGAGGATGACAGAATTGGGTTGTATGACCCCTCTCTTGTATTGGTTTTGCCAAGTCTCAACGGGGCCAATCCAAATCACTTTCTTGTTTATTTAAAATAATGGTTGAAGTATAACAAAATTATATGATAAACTAAATAATAATAAGCAATAAATAAAAATCTAAATGCAACCACAATATTATAATATTATAATGTTGTTGTTTTGGTAGGATCTTACAATCCATGATAAAATCCTCCGAGTTACAATCTTTTATCCTCCTCCCGATCGTAGTTCAACTTACATGCTTGACAACATTAGTAGTACTAACTAGGTCATCTAAATAATAATTTTGCAAGTTGATATTAACTTCTGCACCTCAGTTTTTATAAGTTTTCTCATTTAACTTCTCCATAAGCTCCCATAAACTTACAAAGGCTTTTCTGTAAGTTAAGAATCAATATCTTTTTTACTTGAATAGCTCTCGCAAGTCCAAACTAGGCCTATACCATCTGATAATTGCAGAGAGATAAGGACAACAATGCATGTTCAATGAAAAATAGAGACCGATTCAGAACAATTTACTACAAACTTGTACCTTGAAGAAGATGTCTGATACAAACAAGCAGAAGATGAACTATATTTAACCCGGTCGCCTGCAGGATTATTGCATGATAAATGTAAGTACTTTCGGATAAAACTAATGCTTCCTAAGATGCGATAAAAACAGAAGAGCAGATACCTAGTTTAAACAAGCAATTTTTAGCTGTCCCAGACGTAGATGGTACACTATCAGTTTCCAACTTAGCTTGAGATTCAAGGCCAAGTGGAGTAGGAGCATTTGAAGAGCTAGGTGTGTCTGTTTCACTAGCTGGTGGATCCATGCTCTTAGCCATGTCTGTGGCTGTAGGACTTTGTTTGGGGCAGCTGCAAGATTTCTCAGCATTAAACCCATCTTTGAGCAGCTCAGCTTCCTTAGAAGATAAACCCTGTCAACACGCAACGAACGAAGATTCATTGTTAGAATTATATTAGTAAAAAGAATACTTGAAGACACAGATGAAAAAGGTATGCAAGGATTAATCCAAATATCAGACCAACAGAGAAACTTAATCTTACACCCAAAAGCAATTGACTATCAAATATGAGCAATTTAGCACCAAAGTATTTCGCAAGTGCTTTTACAAGCATCTCCGAATATATTTCTGACCCTGCAAAAAAAAGTACAGAATTGAGGGGGAAAATGAATTAATGATAAAGGGAGAAAAAAACTAAAATGAAATTGTGTATATTGAGAGAGGGGGGAGCGAGAGAGAGAGAATGAGACAGAAGAGTAATGGTGCAAATAACCACAAACCTGCAGGTCCTGAGAGTAGAATACGAGGGTTAACGGTGGGAAGATCTGCGGTGTACTTTGCATGTTCTTTATGCTTCAGGTGTATAAAGCAAGCTGCAATCAGGACATTTTTTGTATTCTCACTGCAAAAAGATAATCAGCAACTGAGTTAAATAAGAATGACATCAACCAATATGCATGGGCTCAATTAAATTATGCAAATACAAAATAGTAATAAGCTTTCTTTAAAAATGTCTCAGAAACTTCAATGAATACTTTTAAAATCATGGTTTTAAATTGTAGCAACAGACATTAGTTACATGAGCTTGAAACACTAGCAACACAACTGTGACTACATAAAAGATCTTGTTCAAAATCAAAAGACACTGTTAAGCCACTGCCAAGTCCTAGAAACAGGCATTGGCAGAAAACAAACCAACATGCGAAGACAAAGCTAACACATCGATTTTGGACCGTCAATAATAAAAGTGGCATGTTCAGTATAACTATAACTATATTATTACAAAATAGAAGAGAGAAAAAAAGAATACCAGAGTTGATATGTTTTTAGGATTATCTACATAACATTCCAATACATAAAGAATACAAGATAAACTATTATCTATTATAAACTATTAATTAAGAAGCTGACTATATAAGACATTTGATATTCTCTTGCAATTCACCAAAAATAGTTTGCATATCATAAAAGAAGAACGGACACTCCTCAGATTAGGCATGTTCCAGCGTCGGACACGCATCGGTATCCGACACAACACCGACACATATGATTACATTGAATTATGACATTTTCTCAAATATTATCGTTGTCAACTTGTCTCTGTCTGTGCTTCATAGCATATCAATCTTTCTTCTTCAATCAAATTTCATTTTTCCGACTGCTTAGCATCTCCTTGGTTGTTTATTCTAACTGGCATCTACATTTTTTTTTTTGAAGAAGCTAAATTAGCCCACCCAAATTGGCATCGGAAGAATCGAACTTGAGACCTCGAGGAGGAGCAAACTCCCAGATCCCAATCCAATACCACCAGGCCAACCCAAGTGGGTTAACTGGCATCTACATTGATCACACATGTACTCCAAAAATGAGACAAGTATTCTGTCTGCATCTAGTAAATATATTGGCTTAATCCAGAAGGAAGCAAGTTTTTGGGTTGATGAGAGAATAGTCAGCCAGGTTGTACCCAACAAAAACGTTTCATCTGAAGGCCTTTTCAAGGGTGATTAACTGCTGACTTTAAAATGAGAAACATAAGTTTGGAAGGGGGAGAAACATATGTTTGGAAGGGGAAGGAAAATAAGGTTGGGTAAGAATTGAATAGAAAGATTGATTAGCTGTATACAAAATGATGTCGTGTAAACCATGCATCTGACTACACCTACTACTAAAAGGCTTATGTTGTTGTAGTTGTCATTGCCATATCTGAATTAAATTTCATATCACTTTGTCTCAAGGTTATATAAAATAATTAAGATCAAAGTGCTACATTGGTCAAAATACACTCACTAGAAATTTAAATGGTATAGACTAAATTACTATTTAATATTTGATATCATGTGCTACTGTTTATAAAAATTATTGGACTTAATTATTTAAAACTAATACACTAAATTAGATGGCAACATAGTTCCAAAATCAACATCTCTAGCTTCGAAGGATATCAAATTTCACTGTTATATAGAACACTACATTGTTAACCCGGTGGTACCATAAAGTTCCAACCATGGTGAGGTCCAAGGAAGGATGCGACTCACTATGGGCCTAGTATAAGTGGCCCTAGCACAGCATGCATTTATAACAGCCTAATTTCAAAACTCGGAATTGTGACCTTCTAGTAGCAAGGCAACAAATCTAACTGGTGTGCCGAAGCACACCTTCTTGTTGTTACATAAAGGTGACTTATTCCATTTAGCACATTTTTTTACATTCTAGAGAATGCATTGTGAAATAAAATTAATT
>Ga0315914_1008926_pt1 | contig 13102 bp, 5 predicted proteins | sample MpolenodulesMG_FD_203920 | JGI IMG/M metagenome (GOLD analysis project Ga0315914, IMG submission 203920) | Medicago polymorpha root nodule microbial communities from Los Angeles, California, United States - elongated nodules | ecosystem: Host-associated > Plants > Roots > Nodule | place: USA...
GACTGATGTTTGGGTGGGAGAGGTGTCCTTAAGGGATAGATTTAGTAGGTTGTACGAGTTGTCGTTACTAAAAGGGGAGTCAGTGGCAGCGATGCGATCTTTAGGGTGGGGAGGGGCGGGTGAGGCGTGGAAGTGGAGGCGTAGGTTGTTCGTTTGGGAGGAGGAGTCGTTGGGAGAGCTCACGCTTTTACTTCATAGTGTTTCTTTACAGGTTCACAAGGAGGATCATTGGACGTGGAAGGCGGATTCATCTTCAAGTTACACGGTGAGAAGTGCTTATAATGCTATCACTCTTCAGGGGACGGAGACAGTTCTTTCAGTTTGGCACAAGGATGTTCCTCTGAAGGTGTTGTTGTTTATGTGGCGGCTATTACGTGACCGACTTTCAACTAAAAATAATTTACATAGGCGTCGTGTGCTGGACTTTGATGACCAATTTTGTGTTGGTGGCTGTGGGTCGGTTTAAACATCCACTCACTTATTTTTACAGTGCATGCATTTCAGTTTGGTTTGAAATCATATTTTACAATGGCTCGGAGTTGTTACGGTTTTGCCTAATGATATAGCAGGGCATTTTCACCAATTCCATCATCTGGGAGGTGGTACTAAGTCGAGGAAATCTATATTACAGGTTATATGGCTAGCGACAGTGTGGAAAATTTGGAAGGCTAGGAACAACAAAGTTTTTAATGCAATAGATACCTCAATTTTACAGGTAGTGGATCAGATTAAATTGCTAACTTATCAGTGGCTGAAGGGGAAGTATACAACCCTCCCTTTCAACTATCATGGTTGGTGGCTTAGTCCGTTCTCTATGCTAGGCATAGGCTAAAGTTTGCAGTTGTTTCTGGTCGTTGTGTGGTGTCGACATGTGCCTTGTAACCATTGTATATTCTTTGTATTGACTTTTAGGTTCTCTTCCTTGGCTCATCTTGTGCTAGGAAGGCCTTCTTTATGGTAATATAATTCATTTTAATCTCTTCAAAAAAAGAATATTCTCTATTTTGAAAACTTTTTACAAAAAATGGACACTTTTTAGTCCTCCAAAATAGTCCTTATAAAATGCAAATAGGGACTAAAAGTGAATAAATTTTTTGTACGGAATACACTTGAAAACTTGTAATTTTGTAGGGACAAAAAACATATTTAACTCTAAATAGTATAAATTGGTAGACTAAAAATATACCGAAATATTAAAATAGTAAAGAACTCATTAATGATTTTTTAAGCAAAAGATCTCATTAATGATAAAGATGACGTTAATGAGTCCTGTATTTTTATATATAATTTAAAAATATTTGTAATTTTATATACATTTGTAAATAATAAATATATCATGTGTATATTTATTTTATTAAATTTTAAATAATGTATTACAATTACTCTTAATATTATTTGGAAAATATATATAAAAAAATCAATTTAACTAATTATAAACATTAGAATAGTTCTTTCAAATAAAAAACATTAGAATAGTTGTTATTAAATATTATAAAGTGATAAACTAAAAATATGTCAAAATATTACAAAATGACAAATATTACATTAATCTGTCCCGGTTTTTTTTTTTTTTTTTGTGAAGATTTATCCCGTGCTTTTTTATGTATCATTGAGAAATGTTTGTATCATTGAGTGATTGTTTGATTCTCCTAATAAAGTCTGTTTTATCATATCTTTCGGTCTACTTCCTTTCTTTCTTCAAGGCTCTTATATGTATCATTACTTCCCTTGAATATATTTTTTACTTTTTTTTGGGAAAGCGAGGATTCTAGGAAAATATTTTAGACAAATTGGTATATTGTTTGTCTCAAATAGGAGGAAGGAGGTTTGAGGGTCAGAAAGATTCAGGAGTTTAATTTGTCTTTAATTAGTAAATGGATTTGGAGGTATGGTGAGGATTGTGGGACTATCAGTATGGCGGGAGAAGGACTTCATTGTGGTAGAAAAACATGCTTAGCATTCAGGGTGGTGCAGGAGATGGGGTTGACAATTGGTTTAACAATCACTTCCGACAGGAGGTGGGGAATGGAATAGGAACTTTATTTTGGTGGGATCCATGGTTGGATGGAGGTACTTTGTGTTGTATTTTTACACTATTTATTATATTTCAAAATTATAATTTTTTATTTCATATTGATACCATAAAAAATTAATTATATTTACTTGGTCAACGAGTGAGTTAATTGCTAACGTATATATGCCTATAATATTCTTTTCCATCACTCTTGTAAAGTGGTTTTAATTTGTAACTTATTGCTATTAATTTGCAACGGATTGGTATTGATGGGCAACATATCAATTGGCATATATTGAAGGCATATATAGAAAAACTACTATTTGCTGATCAGTATTGGAAAAAAAAAACAATTAGTATTCTCACCCTCACGTATTTTCCATAGAAAAAATTATTCTTACATTCATACTTTTAGACATATACACAAACAATACAAAATCAATTTTCATCAAGCTAATACACATTTCGGGTTTCATCATCCTAATTAAATTATATTCTTGCTAGTTTCTGTATTTTTGATTAATATCAAGAAGGGTCTGTTAAATCCTGGGGATTAGCGTATAATTACGCGGAAAATCCTTAAGGACAGTGTGATCAGCACGTCTCAGACTTTCATCATTTATTCGTCTTGTAGTCTTTGCAATTGATTCTACAATGAGTTTGATTCAAGTTGTTCCAAGACGGTGATCTAATTCTACAACAAGATCAAGACAGATAAGTTTCCTTGAAACCTCTCTTAATTATTCTCATTAACATAAATTGATTCTTATATTTATATGTTAATTATTATTTGTAGAAATATTCTTATGCCTAATTTTACAACATCGTTTAATTATTTGTTGAAATATGTTACTCAATTTATTTGCACTCCTGCTAGATAAATGGGAAAGGAATTGCTTAGCGTGAAAATGGTAACCAGACATCCGTGTGAAGCCGAGAAAATATAAAGGGCCGATTTGTATTTCAAGTGCAAGGTTCTCAGTGTTATGGTGTTAAATACAAAGCCTTTGATAATCAGGTTTTTCGATCATTATTTCATTTTTATGCGATTATGACTAAGTGCGTGTTTGAGATGATGCATGTTGATAATACCGTGTTATAGAACTTGATTTGTTCATCTGTTACACATTGAGTTTTCTATATTTTGCTTGTTTGTTGGAGTTATGTAGCCTCATATATAGTAGTTTGACTTTATGAGCGGCATGCTATTCTTTTCGTTTTATATATAGTAAATACAAAATACACATGTGATAAATCTTTGATGTGTTTACATGGATAAAATAATTGTAATTTTGATTGTGAGGCTGATGTGTGTATAGCATAAAATAATTGTAATTTTATTTGGAGTGGCATGTTCAATTGTATCTACGCAGTGGCGGAGCCACATTGTGGTGAGAGGATGCACTTGCCAACCCTCAAATTAATTTTTTTTCACATATATGCTTATTGTTTTTGCATTTTGAACCTCATTTTATTTTTTTTGCACCAGCTAACCAAAAACTCAAACAACTTTCTCTTCATTCATTTACACATGTTAACTTCTCTCTAACCTATATGCAATTTGGGGTCCTAATGATATGTTTGTGTTGTGAAATTGATTAGAGTTGTAATAAATTATCAATATGTTGATTTTTTTTGGATATGCAATGGTTGTTTTATATAGTCAAAATTGAGTGGTTGTTTTGTTGATTACCCAAATGAATTCTATGGACTGATCTTATGATCTTATAGTCAAGAATGTATCGTAGGAAACTTAAAAAAGAAATCCTTGTTTGAAGCAAGTTTATGAAATTATGCACTGCAATCTTTATCTAATTCTTGGAATGATTCATAAAAGATTAGTTTTGTTTGTATGATATGTGCTGGAAACTTGGAGTTTGTTATTTCCTTCAATTAACATGAAACTTCATAGGGACCTCTTTTGCTATGAAGATTGTGAAAACTAAATTGAACAATAAAATGAGAGATGAATTAATGACCATTTTTTTTAAAAAGAATTAATGAACAATTGTCTCATGAATTTATACTGAGAGATATGTGTTCGGCAACATTGATGATGAGTTGATTATTCAACAATTTTAAAACATTAAATCCTGTAGGAGACATTCGTAGAGTATGTTTGGAATTTTTTTAGTACTATGTAATTCTTTGAATATAATATTAATATAAGGATCCAATATGTAAATATTGTACTCTTTGCCAATAAATAAAATGCATTAATATTGTCTTTGCTAAATAAAAGAAAAATCGAACCCCCCGATCCAAGGTCCTGGCAGCAACGCCACTGTATCTACGTGATAAATAATTGTGGAATTATATATGCATATCTAAGTTTGAGAAACTTGTGCGATTCCAGAATACTTTGTTTTAGACCAAAATTATTTAATTTGTTTTCTTTTCTTTGTATAGTTGATTTATTCCGATGGAATTTTAAAATTAACTCTCTGAAAAAGTTATCTATAATGTTCATATTTGTGATGTGGTATATGTGGGAGTTCACATGATTATATATTTACCGTGGATTTTTTTTTTGTTTTGGAAAAAATTGATAGTGTCAATAGAGTTGATCAATGACTAATTTAGTGAAATTTTGTGAAATTTTGACATCATGTTTTATGTAAGTTAAGACCCCTAGACTCCTAACAATCTTTCTAACATAAACAGAAGAAAGAAACCCTCTCTCTTGATTACAACACAAACACCAAACACGTTTGGTGGACTTTGAATCTTCCTGAATCAAAGAACCTTTTACAACAATCACAATATAGCACCCCCACTATCTTAAACAATAATTCTCACCAACAATGACAAAAAACTTTACAACAAAATAGTTGAAGAATAAAAAATGTATGGTTGTATATCTTTATCAATATCACTCTAACAAATGGACTTAGTGCTCAGAATTTTTTTAATAAATGTTAAAGTGTAGGCAAAGTTTTCCAAATAATTTGAATGAAAGTTTGAAAGCAAGTGATATTGAAAATGTCAACTAACATGATGAAAGTTGTTGTGTATAAATTGCTTTGATTCTCAATTGAATTTATAGAGACTGAAAAAGATGTTTATGAAGCAATGTTATGTTTTCAAGAAGGGTTACCGATCAATAGATATATATTTGAAAAGGCAACTATTCATAGTGCAAATGAATTAGCCGTTGTCAATTAAAGAAATAAGCCGTTGAGTAATTAATATAAAAAAATGGACGTTAGTCCAACGGGAAAATGCATGATCAATATATGAGGTTTGAAAGCTTTATCACTGATCACATTAGATAAAAAATACGGCAACTCATTCTTAATAAAAGAAAAAGTTTACTATGATTCATCAAGTAAAATCATCTCATTGCATGCTAAAATTATTTATGCAATTTTCCAAAAATATATTATTATTGTGAGTGTATGATTTATTTTCAAGAGATATTCAGGCATTGCTTCATATGCGGACTTAAAAAAAATATTTGTAATTATTTTCTGAGCATTCTAAGTTATTCCAGAAGTTAAGAATGATAAATCAAAATTTAAGTGCCATACTTACAAAGAGTATAACCCGGAAGCTTATGCACTAACCTTCATTCTTAATCTTCATCTTGTGTCTCCATAGTTTTCCTTCTTTTGTGATGTGAGTTTGTTATCATCAAAACCCAAGCAAGTCTAAAATGGAAATCTTCTTCACAATTTAAAGCAAGAATATTCATTTTGTTATATTACAAAGTTCATCAGATGTGTGCTATGTTTACCTTGTCTAACTTTTCCAATCGGTCAAACTTAAAATGCGTTGTTGATTTTAATATCAAGAATCAGCTAGTGTTAATATGCTTCTCAATTGTATCATGGTGAGTAGATACTAATATTGTGTGTGTCTCTTATACAATAAGGATGTCTCCCAAATATCTGACATTGAGAAAATTGTAAAAATATATTATGGGTTATCCATTGCATTAATATAATACAATGACGTTTAAAGAAATTTGTTTATAAGAAAATATATACTTACGAAATTTATTATTTCATTATGGAATTGTTGTCGCTTGAAAATTGTTCAAGTAGACCTGTAAAATAAATCTATACATAAGAGTTATATTTTCTCAATGTGGGGGTTTTTCGATTAGACCTCAATGTGGGGGTTTGTCGCTTAGACTTTATCTAAGTAGACCTGCTGATTTATATCAAGGAAGTCAGTTTGACAATATATGAAATATTGTTTAGAGTTGATGAACCATTGCATCAAAATAATGCAATGATGTTAATTGAAATTGAAATCCAATGAGAATAAATCAAAAATGTACAATTACTTTGCTTATTGTGGGATGTTGTCGCTTGAAGTCATTCAAGCAGACCTATATAATAAATCTACAAATAGATTTATATATATCCACATTGTTAGTGATGTTGCTTAATAATAATGTAAGCAAACATGTATAAAAATAATTATAGAGATCAAGCTGTGAAATATTTCTAAAATAGTATTTATATTTTAGAAAATATTTGTTATTGTTTTAGACGATCCTAAAGATGTTTTGACATTTTAGGACTTTCCATATTTGTTTCTGATTTCTGTTTTGCAGATTAGCTGAACCGATCTGCTTTGTGCTGAAGCCCAACAAGAATATTTAGCCCAAGTTGCTTCAGTATATAAGGGAGACTTCAAGACCTAATTGATCATTCAAGCCGTCATTCTAAAAAGTTTAGATTTTTAGGGTTTTAAGTCTACATGTGCTCTACTCTTGTATCATGTTGATGCAAGTTTAGAACCTTTATTGTGAGCCTTTCTTGTATCGTTTGTGATACATGTTTAGGATTGTGTGTTGAGTTTGATACTCGTGTGTACTACACCGAAGTTGTGAAACAAGGTGTTAGTTTTTTGTTTGAAGTTAACTTCTTCTTTGAGTTTGTGTTTAGGTATGATAGGTCACAGGGGCTGTGACTAACCATAGGATAGTGAAATGTGATCTCAGATCTAGGAGTTCCTAGGTTGAAGTCTAGACGGGTAGGTCCTAGGTCATAAAGTGTAAACGAGGAGTTTGCTGAGAGCTTTTGAATAAGGACTACACTAGTGGATTTCCTTCCTGGCTTGGTAGCCCCAGAGTAGGTGTGTTTGTCACCGAACTGGGTCAACAAACTCACTGTGTTCTTTACTTTCTTGTCGTTTATTTTTCTTGTTTTTATTTTTGTTTATATCGTGATGTTGGAACATTGAACAGAACATTATAAATGTTGAAACATCTTACAGAACATATTAAAACAAGTCTGCTAGAATTTCAATTGGCATCATAGCAGGCACCCTGTCTATTTTAGGGTGAGCTTCAGGGAGGTTTCATTCTAGCACTATGGACAAGGAAGGTGGATTTGTAAATAGACCTCCTCTGTTGGATGGCTCAAACTATGATTACTGGAAAGCACGCATGATGAATGCCTTTCTCAAATCCATTGACAGCAAAACCTGGAAGGCAGTTCTGAAAGGTTGGGAACATCATGTGGCCCTTGATGCAAATGGAAACAGGACAAGAAGAAGAGTGGACCACTGCTGAAGATGAACTGACTCTTGGAAATTCCAAAGCATTGAATGCCTTATGCAATGGGGTAGACAAGAACATGTTCAAATTGATCAAGCAATGCACTATAGCTAAGGATGCGTGAGAGATTCTCAAAACAGCACATGAAGGCACAACTAAGGTAAAAAGTGCAAAACTTCAACTTCTTACTACTAAGTTTGAAAATTTAAGAATGCTGGAGGATGAAAGCATACAGGACCATCACCTGAATATTCTTGACATTGCCAATACTTTTGACTCACTTGGAGAAAAAATCTCTGATGAAAAGCTTGTGAGAAAAATTCTAAGATCTCTACCTAAGAGGTTTGACATGAAGGTAACTGCCATTGAGGAAGCTCATGATATCTCTAGTATGAAAGTTGATGAACTTGTTGGCTCACTTCAAAATTTTGAACTGGTTGTTGAGAATAGAACTAAGAAGAAAGACAAAAGTGTTGCTTTTACTTCTAATACTGAAAATGATGTGGTATTGGGAGATAGTGTGAGTAATGAAGACTTATCAGAGAATCTTGTCATGCTTGGAAGACAATTTAACAAAATTTTGAAGCATGTAAACAGAAGACCTATGCCAAATGGGCAGAAGATCAGATTCAACAATGATCAACAAATCAGTAAAGAAAAGAATGTTAGATCAGATGAGAATAACAATCTATACAAGGGAGTCCAATGTCATGAATGTGAAGGATATGGTCACATTAGACCAGAATGTGCAACTTTTCTCAAAAAAACAAAAGAAAAGCTTAACTGTTTCTTGGTCTGAGGATGATGAATCTGAAAAAGATATGGAAAATGAACCAAACATGTTGCTGCTCTAAATGGATGAGTTTTATCTGAAAATGAATCTTGTGATGAAGATTTAGTTTATGATGAATTAGTTGTTACCTTTAAAAAAAACTTAATGACAAAAACACAGGCACCTGCAACAAAAACATCATATGTAAAATACACCTCCTCTTACAATTCAACAATGTAAAAGTACACCTCCCTTTTACATCACATAAATGACTCAACATGACTATGATGGATGGACCTACAAGTAAAGACTCGACAATGCAAAATCACCTCATATATATTCAACAACAACAATGTAAAAGTTTACCTCCATTTACATTGATCAACTTAATAAAAATTGCATTATCAAGTATTTACGTCCACACAATCAACAAGTCATAATTCAAATAAGAGTCATCATCATATCATCATCCACTTAATCATCATTTAACATATATGTATTCACCAACAATATCACCATCAATTAACATATATGGATTCACCAACAATATCACCATCAATTAACATATATGGATTCACCAACAATATCACCATCAATTAACATATATGCATTCACCAACAATATCACCATACAATTTCAACATTTCATACAATTTCTTACAATCCAAGTAAAGGAGAAAATACAACACATTATGATAAACATCATATTTAACACCCATCAATCATTCACATATCTTCATATAATCATATCAAATTATCCACAAAAGATTTGCCAAATAGTTGGTCTTAAAGATTATTTTCGACGAAGTTCATCTCTCATTTTACAACTTTAAAATAATTGAGATAAATAAAGCAAAACCAACTAGACAAGGTCCAATGCCTCAACTATGTATACACTTAGATCACATATGAGTGTAGTAGAGTATACATGTGTGCTTCACCGGCTAATTACAACGGAATCATAGAAAAAATGCAAAGTCCATCTCTCTTTATCACTTTTCCAAAAGAATTTCATTTTCAAAGCAAAACAAGTTAGAACTCGATAAAACCAATTACAACCATTTTTAGAAATCATACAATAAGTATATAATCTTATCCCTACCCATTTTCCTTGAGAAAAACGAGTTTCGGGAAAATCGACGCGTTGGAACATTTTTCAAAAGTTTAATTCAAAATCACAAAATCAAGTCCAATCCATAAGATGTTCCAGTAGATTAAAGAGTGAAAACAGTAGTTAAACATGTTGAAAGAAGCATTTTAGAAAGTTCGGATCGACCCCCAAATGCCCGAAACAACAAAAACGAGGTTTGTTGTTTCTGCAAATCTCGTCGGGCATGCCATTTGTCGCCCGGGCAGGAAACATCAGAACAGTAACCCTGTTCCTGGTGTTTTCCCTCTCGGAATTCCACTATTTTCCACCCCAAAACCCCAATTTTGATCCCCTGAACTCATAAATTTTTCCTAAAGTTTATCTATACATTTATGTACATAAAAAGGCAATCAAAACTATTTAAAACTTGAAATCAAAACATTATTCTATCACGAATCACCAATTCATCCATTTTTCATAAAACTTTCCAAAACAACTTAATCCACACCACAACTTCACAATTATGAATACTCATGGCATCAGTCATCAACAATAATATCTCATAACAACAACAACATCAATTAACCATGAATTCATCAACAAACCAACAACAATAATATCATTCTTCATCAAATTTGAATAAAACACAAAGTATACCCATATACATATTCCAAGCATGCAAATTCAACATCAACAACACAATTATCATCAAAATCACATACTTAAACATTGCATCAAAGCACAAGCACGAATTTCACCAATTAAAATCACAATAATCACTTTTCACAAATAAGCACTTTTGAACTTGAGAAGGAAAAGAGATTATACAAAGGATTATGAATGAAAACTAGCCCCCTTACCTTAAATCTTCACAACTCTAAGCTAGTGCTCCACTTTAGCTCTCATCCCTTGAGTCTCTACCCTCTTTTTGCTCTTCAAGTTCTTCTCTCTTCAAAACCCTCTCTCTAGCTCTGCCTCTCTCAAAATGTTTTGTGAGAATGAACAAATGATACCAGGTGACCTAATTTTCCCAACGACTAAGGTTTAAATAGGCTCACCACTATTGGGCTTAACCCTTAATGGGCTCTACACACTCATTAACCAATTCAAAATGTTTCTATTCATTTACGGGTAAAAACAACGATAGTTACCGGCTCTAAATTAATTACCCCACTTTCTAGTCACTTAATAAAAAGAAATAACTATTCTCACTCAAACCAATAAAATAATTCTACATGGTAAAATTAGAAGTTTACCCCTGCCCACAAAATGACCAAATTACCCTTTTAGCACTAAAACCCACTAAAATACACACATAAGCAATTAATCACATACAAGCATATATAAAACACACATAAAAACAATTAAAATAAATCTAACGAAAATCGGCTTGTTACACTAGTTCCCCAAGTCATTGTATTTCTCTATAAATAGAGCTCATATGTAACCTAATTGTACATAACAAGAGAATAATAGAATAATCTCTCTTCTCTTTCTTTCTCCTTCTCTACTTCTCTCTACTTTATTATTGTTCCTATTTATTTAGTTTCATAACACGTTATCAGCACGAGACTCTAACCAACTGATGTATGTAATTGTTTTTAATATATTTTTATGCAAATAAGTTTTAATTTTTGTATCGATGATTATAGACTGTACTATTACAATTCCATCAATTGGAATCAGTTTATTATAGATACATTAAACCACTATTATGTGAATTGTATTATATTATTGTGTTAATTTATTCCACATGCATTCTTAAAGTATTGCATAAGGATTGATATCATATTATAAAATTAAAAGAGATCTATTATGCAGTCCTGAAGAACTCAATATTATTCTCTATGAATTCCTGAAGAATTCAAAAGCACAGTTCCTGAAGAACTCAATATTTTTTTGTATGAATTCTGGAAGAATTCATCAAAAGAGTTACATCCCTAAAGGATGACTTAGAGAATTAATCTTATTATTTAAAATTGTTATACAGTTCCTGAAGAACTTAAAAACCACTTTTTATCCTCCATGAATTCCTGAAGAATTCATTAATAATGCATCCTGAAGGATTGCACAAAACGATTGTAAATAGTTCCTGAAGTTCTAAAAGCAAAATTTTCATTATCCATAAATTTATGTTAATCGATGGCAATTTTTTTGATTATTTGTGGATCCAGTTCGTTTTATCAATTAATAAAATGTTGATGTCTTCAATTTCTTTTCCTTAGTTTATTGAAGATGCTCAGTCCCGTAATAACCTTCAATTATTCACATGAACTAATAATTGTTTTTATTTAATTATTTATCTATGGTTTCCTATGGGAATTTCAATGATAACATGTGGATTATTATTGTTTTATTATTTCTTTTGTGAATTGTTGTGTATTTTTTTTCACCAGATTTTCATGTTTTATTGATTTGGGATTCAGTTAAAATTATCCCTTGATCTAATTACTATCTTATTTTTTTGTTTAATTTTTTTTTTAAAAAATCTCCATTTGATTGAGATTGTTTCCTATAATTGTGGATCTTTTCCAAAAGATTTGCTAAAATCAGTTTTGTTTAAATAAACCAACTTATTTTTATTTTATTTATTTAGACCTAAGTTAAAAAACAAATTATTAAAATTGATTTGAAACAAATCTTTAAGTTTGAGTTTGTTTCAGATATAATTTTAAAGATCCGATTTTTCTTCCCGAAATTAAGGATCCAAGTTATATCAATTATCTTTTATTTAGAGGTTTGATCCAAAATTATTTCCTAAATTCTCTATATTTTTACTTTTCCAAAATAGGAAACTAATTCAAAAAGATAATTCTATTTGTTTTCTAATTTTATGGCTCATGTTTGTTATAGATTCAACGTCAATTTGATCGGTAGACACAATTAAAATCATGTTTTTTTTTAATTGATTGTCACAATTTTTTTTGTTATTGTGAAGAAAAGTTGATTAAAATCATAATTATTTTAGAAACAAATTGACTTCAAAGTAGAAAATTTTGATCCCATACGATTTTGGCAATTTCAATTTCTCAACCACCAAAATCATGTTTGGCACCTAAATTATCTTGTTTTAACTTCTTGAATTTTAGCATACTCTTTTATAAACTATAGTTGGTCAAAAAAAAAATCCGTGTAGAAAATTTTCGAAAAACTGAAGTTTCATATAGGGAGATATGTACATCATTTTGTTCGGGTCAATATTTGTGTTTTCTTTTGATAACAAATAAGTATTTTTTTATGGCTGTGTTTTCTTCTAATTTGGCAATTTTTTTTTATGGATTTTGATTTAAATTTGTTTAAAATCCATTATCAATATGCACATGAATGTCATGTATACAAATATTTATTTTGAATTTTTTTAAGTATGATTATTTGATCATTGTAACAACAAACACAAATATGTTGTTAGAAAATAAAGATTTGAGTTGTATTTGATTCAAGTGAATTGATTTGTTGTGAAAATATATTTTTATTTGGCAAAACTTTTATAACCTACCTTTTAATTTCTACTTTGAAATTAAAATTGATTCACATAAATTTTGTATTTAGTTATAATAAAAATAAATAAGTGCTATATATTTGGTTGTGATATATATTTGTGGAAGATTTATTGTATTTTAATAATGAATCTCAACTTTTGTGATTCAATTTGGTAGTACATTAAACAAAGCTTTGATTCTTTAATTTGGAGAAATATTGATTCTACAATAAATGG
>Ga0315914_1008927_pt1 | contig 13099 bp, 9 predicted proteins | sample MpolenodulesMG_FD_203920 | JGI IMG/M metagenome (GOLD analysis project Ga0315914, IMG submission 203920) | Medicago polymorpha root nodule microbial communities from Los Angeles, California, United States - elongated nodules | ecosystem: Host-associated > Plants > Roots > Nodule | place: USA...
TAGTTATGCAACATTTGGACGGATTTTTTAATTAGTTTTCTAGTTTTGTTTGACCTATAGTTCTAGTTTTTATAATGTAGCTCTGATTTTTTGGTTTTAGCTTTGGGATATAAGGTATTCTAGTGTGGCTTGATGTAGTTTAATTTAATTCATGAAAATGCTGAAGTTCTTGGTACTTAATAGGGAGTAGGGACCAATGTAGTCAGGAACGGTTTCTACGTAGGTTCGATTGGCTAGTGAAGGGACGTAAAGTCGGGGAACGTAACACGATTGGTAAGAACCCACTCAAGGGCAAAATTGTAATTTCTCATACACGCACACACAATCATATAAATATATAATACAAAAAAAAATACATAGAAATCATGAGTACATTAAACTTAATTAATAAGTCATAATCATCAAAGTACTCAAAATAAGTCATAAGTACTCAAAATACAAGTTCATAAACATTACTCAAAATGAAGAAGTTTCATTAACATTACTAGTTGAAGCCATCACAAAGGTATGGAGAGAAAACAAAAACAGAGTATGGTTATGGAGAGAAAATGAAAACAGAGTATGGGTATGGAGAGAAAACACGAAAACAGAGTATTAGGTGAGAGTAGAGAGATAGAACGACGGAAAACACGTTTAGTTGAGGGTAGAGAGAGAACGACGGCGAGAAATTCGCCGGAAAAGATTCATGGCCGCCGTTCTGTGCTAATTGTAGGTGAGGAAACGCAGTTCGCGTTTAGGGTTTGGGTGAGGAAGAAAGTGAAAAATGAAATTTTCTGGGTTTTATCTTTTAAATAAAACGGGGTTTTCTTTTGACCCGACCCGGTTTGTTTAGCCCAAACCAATTAAGCCAAGCCCAGCTCGTTTTACAGTTACATTCCTGCATCAGGAACTCGTTCCTGCCATCAAACATGGAAAAACCGAACCAGAGCAAGAACGAGGCACGTTTGGGTGTGAGAAGCACGTAAAAACGAACGATCCTACGTGCTGGGACTCGTTCCTGTCTACCTTGGTAGGGACTGACATTATGATTCAATTTGTAGAAAGTAGAGTACTGTAGTGGTGGGGTTTAGTGTTGTCAATGGGGGAAGGTCAAAAATCTTCCATATAACACGCCATTGTGGCCTTTGTTGCTGCCATGGTGGGCATTCCTTCACAAATTGGCTATGGTGGTTGTCAGAAAATCTGCCACGACATGGCTGCCATTTAACAACACTGGTGTGATTATTCAGTTTGGGATCAATTTAGTACTTGAAACATATAAATTACAAAATTGATATCACATTTTCTCCATCTGTTACTGTTTGTATAGAGCTTTAAATGGCGTGTTAGGTGCTCTTGTGTCGTGTTACTGCCACCTTGGAAGTTCACATCGATGTCTTCAAAGATCAACAACAACTGCTGGACCTCAACCATAAGATTTTGGTCCCAAAATAAGAAACCAGTTGTATTTCCTGTTTCAGTGCATTTGGTCCTATGTTTTGAAGCTGGAAATTGTATGTGTTCCAGGGCTGGTGTTATTGCCACTTTGGCATTCACGGGGAAGTTATTTTAGAGTGTTACATGTTATGTTATTTGCTGTTGTCTTGCGTTATTGCCACTTTGGCATTCACGGGTATACGTTTAAGGTCAACACGACTAGATTAAATTCTGCTCTATTGCTGTTTTAGGCTAATTGTGGTTCAGAGCTTGCATTGTTCTACACATAAGATTTGCATAACGGGTCTAGTGGTAGAGAAGGAAATGAATTTTGCTATGGTGGGTTAGGTTTCTAGTCTGAGGAATCCCGGAGATAGGGAATTGTAGATTACGAGGTTGCGTGTGAGTGATGATGGGTTTGTTTAGGTTAATGTGGTTCTGTTTCAAAATTTGTTCAACATGTGGTATATGATCTATTGCTGTTCTGTGTGATTTGCTCTCCCTATGGTATAGGTTAAATTCTGATTTATTTTGCGAGGGATTGATGTGGTGGTTGCAAAGGGTGGAGGTGATCCTGAATTGATGTGGGTGTTTATTTTATTTTTTTACGAAGATTTTGTTGGATGAGTTTGTTGTTTATGCAAATTATTTTGTAAGTGAACGATGGCTGTTTATAAATTTAGGAGTTATTATAGTTGCTACATGTTATTAATGAGTACAAGATATCTTGATTTTTGGTGGACTACCCGATATTTTTGTATTTTTGCTTTTGTGGTTGATTTGTTTTGGAATGGTTAAGTGATTTTGCTTGTGCTGCTAGAAGTATGGTTTTTCTATGGGTTTGGAGTAACACTTGATCAGTCTCTTGTGGTAAATCTTTTTGGTTGTATTATTGCACCCTACTGTAGAAGCTTGAACAGACTGAATTCCTGGTTGCTTGTGTTCTTCAGACCTGTGTGTGTGTGTTGCTTCGCTGTATGCCTTCCTTTTGAGTTCAGAGTAGCTAAGGATGGCAACAAACATGAAAGCATGTGTCTCTCTATGTCAGTATTCCCAATTGGAGAATGGATTTGATTATGGCTTTTGTATATAGATATTTTTTAATAGAGAGAGAGAGCTTAGAATTTCTGAATCAACATCCACATGGAAAAATGATGTCATTTTTTCCTAGAACCAATATTGTAGTTTACTTCAATTTTTATAATACCTTAGTTCTCTGAATCTAAATATTGGCTACACGTTAATAATTTATAATTTTATATGCATGTCTTTTTCTCACTAAGCTTCCAAGCTAGTTTTTGTTTAAAATGTTTTCTAACATTGTTTCTTTGTATTTCTCTATGAAAATATTCATTTTTCCAATTGAAAACATCCTGATATGTTCAGTGGGATTTGAATTGATTTCTCATACCTCAGAGTTGGTTCTTCTAGCATTTTTTGTCCCATTTACTCTGGTTATTATGTTCCAGCGTGATCTTCTTGAGTCAAATTGTCTGATCAGAGTATTTTTCTCTTGTAAATATATTAACTGACTTTGTTTCTTTATTCATTTGTTTCAGTACTAAAAACAAGCACGTGAACATTTTAATTATTGGTGTAAAATGGTTTCCTTTGAGATGAATGATCGCAAGAGTAAGTGAAATCTGATTTATTTTTATTTTTGTTTATGCTGGCAAAAATAGTATCTTATGATTTGCTCTTCTATCTTATCTTATGTACTCATATGTAATAGTATATATTTTTTTTGTTAGAGTACAGTTGCTCTTTAAATAAATTATTTGTAAATTCAATTCTGACATGGCATGTTATTTTTGAACACTCGCAGTTTCAATCTACTTGTCCTATCTGTAATTGTATTTACATGTAATTGTAGTTACAATTCTAATATGTGTTTGCATTTGGAACATAAAACAGAGATTGGATTGGGATTAACAGGCTTTGGTATATTTTTCTCATTCCTTGGCGTTATATTCTTCTTCGACAAGGGTTTGCTAGCATTGGGAAATGTAAGTTGTGTTATGATAATTGATAAGTTTCTTGCTTAAGTTTTGATATTTTGCTTGTGTGATTTCACTTAAGAACTTCTACAACGTCCTTTGTTTTATCTCTCAAATCAGATCCTCTTTGTTTCCGGAGTATCCCTGACCATTGGACTGAAATCCACCATGCAATTCTTCATGAAACGTAGTAATTTCAAGGTAAATGAGTTATGCATTTTCCCACTCTTTCATTTTGTGTTCAATTTTCTCTGATCTTCTTTCGTGGTAAATTTTCCGCGTCAACTTATCATTATGTGGTTGTGTAGGGGACAGTTTCATTTGGGATAGGATTCTTGATTCTTATATTGGGATGGCCTATTTTGGGCATGATTGTGGAATCTTATGGGTTCCTCGTACTCTTCAGGTTTTGTTGAAATTTAACAAAATTATTTTATCAAGTATTGTCATATCTAATTGCTAATGGTGGGATTATATTTTGCAGTGGCTTCTGGCCTACACTGTCGGTTTTCTTGCAGAAGATTCCTGTTCTTGGTTGGTTTGTTCAACAGCCATATATTCGATCTGTAAGCAATTCTGCTAAGTTGTCTTGTTACCTTTCATTCAAATATTTATATAGGCATTTTATTATTACTATTTGTGTATAGTATTTTACATTTATACCAGTATGCATGGTACCACATCATTTGTGGATGTTCATGGCATTAAGAATCTATTGCAGCTGTGACAGATTGTGGGGGATCTTATTTTTCTTGGATAAATAAATGTCTTAAAAGATAGTTAGTTCAGTTTGTCTGTCAAGTGATTATTGAATGGCAGGAGTAGTATCTGTAAATATGATGTAGAATATTTCAGCTTTTTGCTACATGTTGATTTCTCTATGCATTAATTTGCATGACATGCTGAAATTATCAAACTGAGCATTTTCTGTCGACATGCAGCTGTTTGAACGCTATCGAGGTAGGCGGGTGCCTGTGTAACAGCTCTGGATCTGTGGGAACATTATGTAATTGCTAGCAAACACATGTTAGTCCATGTAAATAAATTACTTGTTACAGAAACCTAACTACGAACTGTGTTCTCATTTTGATGGTAGAAAATTGTCATTATAGTCCTTTTTAATCAAAAGATGGAAAAATCAATTCTTGCCCAGACTTTATTTACCTCCCGTCCGAACTCCGGGATCACCAGGGCCCCCTTCCCTTGTGTTCTCAATGGAAAAGAAAAGGTTTTGGTTTTCATTTTACAACTCCTTGCTAGGCCCTTTTCAACTCTCATCCTTTGTCGAACATTGAGTTGTCAATTCTGTAAGTTCTCCAACATTACTATTCTAATCACAGTGACAACTTTGAAAATGATTTGTGGGTCAAAGAATAATACAGTGGTATTTATTTACTACTCGCCAAGGGAGTATAATATTTTAATCGATATAGCAAATGAAGTTAGTGCAGCAATATGGGACTTTTTTTTTGGGTAACAAAAGGGCCTAAGCCCAGAAGAAGAGAAAACTAAACATTAACAACTCTAGGGGTCGTTATCCCCGTAACATCACCTAACATCAGCAAATTAAACCTAACGGGGCACATCTCATACATCCTATAGGACTTTATTTTTTAAATCGTCTGTAATGTACTTCGGTTGTGAGTTGGAATTGGCTGTGACATTAAATTCTTTGAAATATATATATCACCCTACTTTGTCTATTGTAGTCTGTATGTGTTAAAATCGGAAACTAAGGATCTTTGTGCTATTAAATATCGACTGAAATAAATCACTCCCAATATATGAACTAATGGGGGATAGTGATCACAAATGAGAATACAGATAGGAAATAGAATCTAGATAAGGGAGAAATACATCACACTTTTTTACACAATCATTACTCAATCATCTGGTTATATAGCCTTTGAGCCTAGTGCTACAAAGAGAATATAATCTAGATAAGGGAGAAATACATCACACCTTTTCACACTCAATCATTTGGTTATATAGCCTTTGAGTCTAGTGCTAACAATTTTAATCCTCCGTCCTTTTTTGGATCCCACTTGTGTACCATAGATGCATTAATGTTATATACCATTGACCAATTAAGGTGTGCCACGTGGCACATATATTTTTTTTGTTGAGAAAAATAAGACAATAAAAGAACCAACACGTGAAAAAGGAAGAAAACTCAAAGCTCCACAGTCCACACCCTTTTCTTCTTCCTTCCTTCCACATCAAGAAAAAAAGGTGTGCCATGTGGCACACCTTAATTGGTCAATGGTATATAATATTGATGTTTCTATGGTACACAAGTGCGATCCGTCCTTTTCCTCCCATGAGTCAACTGAATTGATTCCCTTACATCACTCCCCCCATGAAGATTATCGTCGTAGTCTTTTAGCGGCCTTCCTATTAACCTAGTCCTCAAGTTTATAGTTGGGGTGGTCCTTGAACTCACAGGTGTTCTCCCATGTGGCATGCTAATCCATATGACACCACTTGACTAGAATCTAGTGTGTATTGTTGTCCCCTTGAACCAATATGTATGTTGCCAAGATCATGCCAGGTTATAAAACATGACCGTATTCAGTAGAGGTGATAGGCATATAAGCAGTATTGGCAGAATCAAAAAATGGTTTCAGTTGTGTGATGTGAAGTACTGGATGAATGTTTGCTCTCGGAGGTTGTTGGATCCCGTAAGCTACATCCCCAATACAACTTAAAATAGGCAAGGGATCAAAGTAGCGCAACCCAATCTTTTGATGCTTGCAAAGAGCAATAGAAGATTATCAGCACGACTGTAACTTAACTAGAACCAAATCACCGACTGACCTTCAGCTTGAAGGGGTGATGTCCCTTGTTTGCATAGTTCTTCATGTGTTGTTAGACCCTGAGTATATTGGTTTGAAGTTGATGAAGCAATTCTTCTCGTTGGCTCAAATACATTTTCACATCCGTAGGGTATTGAGAACTACCCTTGGTGCAAATGAATTAAGGTGGATCACGATCGTATAATGCCTTAATCGAAGTCATGATTGCATTGATGTGATGGAACATGTTGTACCAAAATTTCGCCCGTGGGAGAGATAAAGAACACTTAAAAGGAGTATGAAAGGTTAGACAAATACATCTCTAAACACTTGTTTTATGCCTTTAGTTGTCTCGTACATTTTGAATAAATGTTTTCAAAAGGAGCTAGACAAATACATCTCTAAACACTCGTTTTATGCCTTTAGTTGTCTCGTACATTTTGAATAAATGTTTCCAAAAGGAGCTAGACAAATACATCTCTAAACACTTGTTTTATGCCTTTATAATGTATGCATCTAAGGCTCTAAGATTGCTGATTCTTCATCATCTTCATAATAGCAGCAATCCCTGCATTGGCTTCATCTTGCTTCCTTAAAGATTCCAAATGTTGCTCCTGAACTCTCTTTTCCATAGCTTCTTGCTTAGCCATAACTTCTTCATGTTGTAGCTTCGGATTCTTCTCAAGCTCCTCTTATTTCAAACTACGTTTCTTCTGTTCTTCTTTAAGTTCAGCTAATTCCTTTTGCAGATTCTCAGAAATCATCTTCGGCTCTAGCATATGTCCTTGCAACTTCTCAATTAGCTTATCTTCTTCAAGATCTTCAAGATCCAGTCTCTTGACTACTACCTTCTCTGGTTTGATAAACATGCTTGTGATCTAGGAAGTATCAAGGTCAGTCTTGACCACTGCAGGAATCACTTGGGTATGATCAGTAAAGTGTGGAGAGTCTGACAGTTGTTTGATAGATCTCTTGAGCTCCACAACATCCATTTTCTTGACAACTTCCTTGAACCAGTTTCTCAGAGCCTGTTCCTGAGGTTATTCCACTTATCTTCATAATTCTCTAAGTGAATAGCCTTGTTCCTTGAATTCACCAGCTCTTCAAGATCATCAAATATATTTTTGCACACATCTCTGAGAACCAGGTTAAAGGTTAAGATTGGTGGAGGTGAGATGGAAATATGTTGAGATGTTGAGGCTACAAGAATAGTTTGGGTTTCCGTGACAATGATTATTGGATGTTTATTTGAAAAACTTCCCAGAAGATTACCCATCCCAAAATTGCTTCAAGCTAAACACGCTTAGTTGTGGAATTCTTATGGATTGGTTCATCAAAAAGAAGATGCATTTTGTTGGTATAAATTCTTCTATATTGTAGTATATAATCTGATGATGAAAAAATTAATGTAGTTGATATCGATTCCTCTGTGGCTCTATCACATCACCCACTTTAGATCAAAATTATGATTAATAGATCAAAACTGCAAGTTTTCTAACATAGAGGAACAATTTCCACAAAATGATCATGAGTGGATTTTATTTTTAAAAAAAATTAAAGAAGGGTAAATTTTATCAATAAAGGTTGCATTGATGACCAAATTACAACTATCTAAGGAGGAATTTGCACTCTATCTATTGAGATTACAAAGTCAAGATCTAATCAGTGAGTTAACATCTTTTATACAAAAGAAGAAGAAAAAAACATAAATTGAATATTCTAGAAATTTCATTAAATGAATTTATTACAATAAATTAAATTATATTTATAAACACAATTTTATGGAACATATATTTTTTTTTTTGGTCAAATAGCCTAGTGTTTAGAGCTTGCACATGTTAAATGTGGAGAAGTAGGGTATTCGGGGTCGAACCTCGGCCTCTGCACATATTATGCAACATCTCTACTAACTGAGTTAAGCTCACAGGGATTATAAACACTATTACGTCTCCATGGAAGCTTCAACGAAGAACATGAATAAAAAATTAGAAAATTTAGGAAACTAAAAACAGAATTAGTATTACAGGAGAGGCAAATTGAACGAATTAAACAGCGGTGAGATATTTAATCTCCATGGAATTGAACAACGGAGAGGCATTTCATAAAATAATTACCCACTACTATATTTTTTTATTTATTAGTATTAATTAAATGGGAATTCTAGAGATTTTTTTTTGAAGAGTTTTAAGTTCTAGAGAATTCTTATTTGATTTTTTTAAAATGATTTTAACTAATGGATTAATTTAATAAGAAAAAAATGAACCGAGAGATAGGTACGGTTAATAATTAAGCAATAAAAATTCAAATATGATGATAACTTATTTTTTTTTAAAGAAAATAGGAAGATAACTTGAAATATTGATCTAAAATGAGCTATTTAATTTCAAATACAATTAAAAGGATACTTTAGTCATTACACATTTAAAGTTAAGTTTGATTCAAATCATCAAAACAACATCAACTCATAAAAATCACTTTTAAGTTAATGTATCCAAACATAAATCAATTTACATCAAACTCATTTTTAATCAAAATCAATTCTCTCAAACTCAATTCTATCAAAATCAATTTTCGTTGCCGCCATACCAAACACACACTAAATGTATTTGACTCTAATGATAACTTTTGTATATTTTTTTCTAGAATGATAAATGTAATCATGCAATTTTATTACTAGAAAGTAGTTCTGGTCAACAAGTATAAAAGAGGTTAAAAATTCATTTGGTTATCTTGTAAAAAATATGAATTCTGGTCAAAAAATGAATTCTGGTCAAACTAGAACAAAAGGGTTTTAATGAATTGTTATAAAGGAAAAAGTAAAATTTATTAACATTAAGACAATTTTTTGAGTCTATATCAATGAAACAATGTTAGTATTGCAACACAAAAACAAAACATAAGGTAAAATCTAAAAAATGACTTCTCAAAGCAATCAGTATTCTTATATTTTGGGTATTTTATGCATTACTTTGATTTTGATTTCAGGTAAGAAAGAAGTAGTTTTATCTTATGAAGTCCTAATGATATTAATGTTGAAAATTTTGGAAAAACATAATGTTACTCATATATGCATAAAACTTATAATTTTTTTTGTTTGTTCAGGATTTGTTACAAGTTTGAGAGTTCCAACATTAGATTCAAGCTGCGTTCTCCAGAGTAAAGAAAACAGGCGAGTTTGCTGTATAGAGGATTGTAGTCCAAATTGTGATGCTGATTGCAAATCGAGGGGATATCCAAAAGGTGGATCATGTGATCCACGAACTGGAAATGAGTTGTGTTGTTGTTTTATGGAGTGAGTCATGTTATAGTACTACAACCGTTAAAAATAAAAGATGCACTTTGACCTTTTCTCTAAAACTTACAATATGTAAAAACTGTGTATTGTTGAAGAAGGATTAAACTTGATTATTGATGAATGCATTTCAAAACAATAATTTGTTCATTAAGAATTTATATTATAGACTAGTACCCTAATTTTTCGATGATTAAAAAATTAAAAATTCTATCATCGATTTAACACTGATATGGTTCTAGAAATATTACTTTTTATTACCGCTTTATTTTTGTTATTTACAAGTTCCAATACAAACTTACCGTTTTGAATTTCTTAACATGTGCAAATTTGCACATGATAGAAAAACCCTTCGTATATAAGCATCTTCTTACACGACAAGTACACAATTGTTTAACATAAAAAAAAACAAGCAAAAGTTTATCCATCAGATGAAATTGACGACCTAGATCAAATCATGTTACAATATCCCACTATTACATGGAATGCCTAATCATAGATTATTTAGGTCCAAATGCATCTTAATGATTTGACTTATTTCTTTCTTTCTAAGATCTCTTCCTTTCTCTAACTGTCTAAGCTTTTCACATATTTAAAAACAATTCTCTTTTGTAAGATAGTTTCATATAAACATCAAAGTTATGCGCATAAAGCAATGAGACAAGCTAATGATTTCATAAAAACAAAGTTACTTTGTGGTATGGCATCAAGCTCATTATACACCCACATGCAATCTTGTTAAGAGAGAATGCGTCAAGCCCAACCACAGCTCACAATTTACAAACAAGCCATGGGCAGATTATATTATATACAAAAAGATTATAAGAAGCATACTCTTGATGAAGATATTAAGGGTGACAAGGCCATGTACTTTCAAAATTAGATGTAATTCACAATTTGTAGCTCTTAGGTTCCCCCATTTACTAAATTTTCATTCTTTTTGGTAGTTCCAACTCCTCCATTTCAAATTGCTTAGCCATCCAAACTGGATCAATGATCGTCCCGACTGTTGTAGACTTACGAGATTCGTTCTGTAGGGTATTAGAAAATTCTTAAGACCTGCCATTTCATAGAGAAAAAAACAAAGTCAGTGGTAAATAAGCTCAAATTAAACTCGTTTCCGAATAACAGAAAAGCACAAAACTATTATAATTAATGAGTTGCAATGCGAACCATTAATGCACATTGTCTTGTAAAGATGAGCAACGTGAGGGTCTCCTTTAGTACGCATAATATGCCGATTCTCTAGGCAGTCAAGAAAGGCTAAATCAGCTTTCAGCAGTTTAGCTTGATCATGAGTATCATATCCTATATCATGGCAATAGCAGCAGTAATCCAACCAATCAATTGGTCGCTTGTCCCAAACAAGAGATCCCCCATCTTTCCCACTTGACCAATTAGGTCCACAGTAATGTCCATATCTAGGAAACAACTGTGAAAGAAATGCTCTAACCCCTGTATGCCATGGAACCTTACAAACATAAGGCCTAAAGCGCAAAGGGGTAGCCATATTATCTTTTCCAACAACGTTTTCGCGATTTTGTGCATGTCTCTTCAACTCTTTATTGATCGTAGTTGGTCTTTGAAACTTTTCTCCATCTTTATTTGTCCATGGAAATAATGAAAGGAAGGACAAGGGCCACCCTGACAACTTGGGATCATTAACAGATGATTCTTGTTGTGCTTGTGAAGTAAAAGCATTGTTTTGAACTAAATGAGTCGCTGAATCTGGAGTAAATTTGGGATCAATACAAGATGATTCATGTTTAACTTGCGAAGTAAACGCAGTGGTTTGAACTAAATGTATTGCTGAATCTTGGTTACTCCAAGGTTTAACCCAAGGTATGTCACCAAGAAACCCCAAATTCATGGTGCCACCACAACACTAAATATTCTGTTAACCTGCAAACAGAAAACAGCAAAATCATGTTCTAAATTCTTTTTTTTGAAGAAGCTAAACTAACCCCCTCAAATTGACATCAGAGAGAATCGAACCTGAGACCTAGAGGAGGAGCACACTCCCAGATCCGAAGCCTATACCACTAGGCCAACCCAAGTGGGTTTCATGTTCTAAATTCTAATTCAAAGAAAGAAACAAAGAAAAAAGATTTATCTCCAAAGATGAATACTTAAAATCATATTGATCCCAAAAAAATCAATTATGAAAGTAAAATTAATCTCCATATTTGTTAACTAAAAGAAGCACGGATACAGATACGGACACCGGATACGACACGGACACAACTAATAATTTGAAAAAATCACATAATTCAGTGTAATTACAAGTGTTGGTATCAATTCTCTATCATAAAATTCGAAGGTTCGATTCAATATCATGAAATTCCAATAATACGCTGTTTGATCAAGTAACAGTGACAATAAAAAAACAGTGCAGAAATTGAAATGAAACCTAAAAAGCATTAAAGTTAAGAACTTACACATACCCATTTGAAAGCAAGTACTCAAATACATATTTCTCAGAGTTAAAACTAAAGGAAGTGAAAAATCGCAGAAAACAAAGAATTGAGATTAATTTAGCGATAAATATAAAACAAATGATAGATTTTGAATGAGAATTGGATGAACTTACTTGTGAATGTGATTGTTGTGGTGGAGACGGAAAGAGGGTCGATTTGCGGTGTTGGGGCTTGGCTACAAGTTTTCATAAGAAGGGTGGGACCCACCAACATATGATACAAAGGCATGAAGATCCTTCTGGAGTCCACGTACATTTATCTCTATTATATACATTTGCCTTAATTTTTTTTTAAAAGTACACATGGCATCTTCTAATTTCTCATCTCATTTAATGCATTTTCATCAACCAATTAAAATAGATCATGACTCATTTATTTTTTATTTGCCAATCAAAATAAATCATGACTCATTTATTTTTCATTAGCCAATCAAAATTGATCATGACATGATTTTTTTCCCTATATATAGACAACTTGCTTTTCATTATTTTCATACCTCTTCCTCCCTAAAAAAAGAAGACATAAAAAAGCATTTTCTGTGTTTTAAAAAGCATGGAATTGCTAATGCTACTTTCTTCCGGTAGATTTTCAGATATCCAAAAGGGATGAGTCGCTAACTTAGTCATTCTGAGAGAAGAATCTAGATAATTTTTTTTATTGCAATGAGCACTATTATATCTATTTCATTGCAATCAACCACTCTGTTATATCTATTATATTAATGACGATTATGTAATTTTTTGTTATGGTTATGCCTATATGCATTCGAATGGAATAAAAGGGCGTAAATTATATTGATGAGATTAGTAAATGTAGCTCAGTTCTGTTTCTCCTGCTTTTTACTACATCAAGGACATAACTTATATTTAAATATGATTGACATTCTGTTTCACTATTCTTGATTCCAGAGTTTACAAGTTTATGTTTAACTTTTCTTTTTAAAAAAGTTTATGTTTAACCGTATAAAGATACACACTTTTTGACCAAAAAAAAAGAGAAGGCACACACTTCTTGATTAGAAAAATCATAATTAATAAGATTAAATTTGAAGAAAAAAATTCAACAAATTTTAATTTCGAAGACTTTTCCATTTATATGAAGATTATAACTCATAATTAAAAA
>Ga0315914_1008929_pt1 | contig 13098 bp, 10 predicted proteins | sample MpolenodulesMG_FD_203920 | JGI IMG/M metagenome (GOLD analysis project Ga0315914, IMG submission 203920) | Medicago polymorpha root nodule microbial communities from Los Angeles, California, United States - elongated nodules | ecosystem: Host-associated > Plants > Roots > Nodule | place: USA...
TAAGTGTTACACTTTGTGGGGTGTTACACTTAAAACAAGGTAGGATAAAATTAGATTAAGTGTAGTCTTGTTAATCTGATGAATTGATGATACTATGAAGGACTGAATTTTTGATGTCACTGTACAAACAATGAGGTGTTACTCACTACACTTTGGATGTTATAGTGTTAACTTCATCAGAAAAGTTATTTTTACGACTTCACCATAGAATTTTCCTATTTTTTTAAACACAATGTTGATTTTACTCAAGAGCAATCAAGCTTATCAATCAAAATTTCATTTCTACCGATGAAAGTAGATTTATGGTCTATAAACCTTTAAAACATGATATTTGGCTTGATTTTAATGTAACTTAGAATTCCACTGATTGATGAGTATATATTTAAAAAATAGTTATGAAATTTTGCAAAAAATATATATAAAAAAATATGGAGCGAAAGAGGTGGGATGGAATGGAAGAGAGTAAAAGTAGGAGCAAGTAGCAGTTGAACACCATATTGAGTGAAGCGCAGCCCTCAAAAAAATGAAATCATGATCAACTTCCCTTCTCGCCCACTCTAAATCTCAGCCGTTGATTCTCCGATCCAAAGACCTTGAAACCTAACTTTACTATCCATCCATTCGATTCATTCACATTATCAAATCACCGTCATGTCCTCCAAAATCAACGGTCAGATTTCACCACAACCATGTCCCCACTTGGCCGAGTTCCGCCGCACTTCCACCAAACCATTCCTCTCCCTCCATAACTGCCTCCGTATCAAACCTCCCGGCGGCCGCGCCTCCCTCCGCCGTGATCCTCACGAAATTCCTCACTGCAACGCCTGCGGTCTCTCTGCTCCTTCCCGTCTCTATGCCTGCATCTCATGCGCCGCTGTATCATGTCACTCTTCCACCGCCGGTGTCATTTCCCACGCCGCCGCACATGCCGCATCAATGTCTCCTGGTCATCAGATCGCAATCGACGTTGATCGCGCCGAGCTTTTCTGCTGCGTTTGCCGTGATCAGGTTTACGATCGTGATTTTGACGCTGCAGTCGTGATCGCACAGACCGTTGCTTCCACAATCGGCGACGGTGAAAAATCAACAGTGATCCCTATGCCATATACGCCGCATCCGGAGAATCTCAGAAAGCGCCGCAGAGTAGATTACCGTCCTTCAACTCCGGATCTACGCGAACGCGCTCTCATCGGAAGCTGTTCTTCTCCGATTAACGTTCCTGATTTCCCGCGGGGATTGAGGGGGTTGAACAATCTCGGAAACACTTGTTTCATGAATTCGGTGTTGCAGGCTTTGTTTCACACGCCACCGTTGAGGAACTACTTCCTGAGTGATAAGCATAATCGGTACTTTTGCCAGAAAATGAGCAATGCCGATGATGTCGTAAATGGTGATGATTCTGCCATAGCAACAACGAAAAGAAATGGAGATAACAGTGGAATAAAAAATGGACGATTATGCTTAGCTTGTGATATGGATGCTATGTTCTCTGCTGTTTTTTCTGGAGACCGTCTTCCCTATAGCCCTGCAAAGTTCTTGTACAGGTGCGTATACTTTGGAGCTTAGTTTTGTGGAGGGTTTATTTGGTGTTATGCTATTTATCACGGAGATCAAAGGCATATATAGTGTCCATGTGTCAGTGTTGTGTCTGGTGTCCATTGCAATGCTTCATAGATGTCATGTAAATGTTGTTAGATTTTAGAATTTATTCACTGGGTTTATATTTGGATTGGTTATTAGTGACGGGGATGTATGAATTGTAATTTAATACATGTAATTATTGTAAGTTTTGCAAGTTTAGTTATTTGAGTTGTTGTTGTTATGGTGTTTCAGTTGGTGGCAGCATGCAGCCAAGTCCAACCTTGCAAGCTATGAACAACAGGATGCACATGAATTTTTCATTTCAATGCTTGATGGGATCCATGAAAAGGTGGACAAGGATCGACGTAAGCCACACAATGAAGGTAATGTATTCTAAAACAATGACATATATTTATTGGTTTCACTTTCTTTGAAGTGCTGATGACTCCATGTATAATTGTCCCTGTTTTGATTTTTTGTATTTGGCTGAGAGAGAGGAGGATTTGGTTCTATTTTATGGCATGAAAGGAATGTCTTGTATGAACCAAATATGTTGTCCCTGTGAAGTATGTTGAAATTTTTAGACTTGTACTTGCTAGAATCTGTAGGGTGCCTTCTATTGGTTTACACAACAAAATACTATTTTTCTAGGTAATATCAAATCTTCTAGGCTTGTTTTGTCGAACCTTTGTTGAAGCTCTGGTTTCTTTGATATTTTTGATCAAATCTTTTAAGGTATGTCTGTTTCATTGTCTTCGACTCATGGCTTTGGTTTGGTCATTGCAGAAGTCCTCCTCCCAACATGATAAGAACACCATTTACCATTATTGAAGGTAAATGACACGCATAGCTGCCATCCCTATACAAACATACATACCTTAAAGATACTGACACATATCCAGTGTCGAATAGTATAGGGATGGCGGCTATGCGTGTCATTCATCTTGAATAATGGTAAATGGTGTTATTATCGTGTTGGAAGGTGGACTTCTGCAATGAACAAACCAAAGCCTACATTATCCCACCTCAATCCCTTGTTTCATAGGCAAAAACTAACTGTATGGTTTTGTAGTTAGGAAAGAGTTTGAAACTTAAAGAGTAAGAGGATACTGATCTTTTGTATTGAGTAGTAGCATTGCCATTAGATTTTCAAGAACGTAAAACCTTTAGATTTTTTACTAGATTAATCTGCTACCCATTTCAACAGATTACAAGCCAAAGAGTTAGCTCAGCATAATTATAGTTACAAACATGCTGACTATGGAAGATGATCAATATAGTGCGATTGTCTTACTTTCTTCAATGTTTTGATATTTTTAGCTTCCAAAATGATTCAGAATACTCTTTAAGATAACATAGTTATCATAACATTGAAATGCAGGGTGAGGGTTTAGGTCTCTTGCTTCTTGCCCTAGGAGTTGACATTGATCAGACAATTAGCGCTTATTCTCAATCACAACCTGGGCTTTCTTGATGGTGTTAGCGGCTACCTTCCTGTGAGTATCAGTAAATCAATTTTGCCCTAGCCTATTCAATTCATCATATAGGAGATTCTAGATCTGACGATGCTGCCGTAAACACCACCTCTTTTTTCCATGTTTAGATAATTGAACAAGGCTTGTCGATCCTGGGAGAAAGTTGCCTTAGCATTTTAACCCCGTGAATGTGATAGAAGTATAGAACTGGAAAAATGCTTGTTTAGATAATTGAACAAGGCTTGTCGATACCGGGAGAAAGTTGCCTTAGCATTTTAACCCCGTGAAATGCTTGGCTAAGATTTTAGCCTTGGAAAAATCTTATGTGGTTCTTTCTACTTGATGTGTATATCCCACATAAAACGCCAAAAGTTTTTCTGTCTCTGTACAGTAGTTATGTCTCCCGGGTCTCCTTGCAAGTTCCTTGTCCTCCTTAATCTCAATCAGAAGCCCAGATTAGGACCCTGTTTGTTCCAGAATCAGTTCAGAATGTGTTTTGGACTGCACTCCTGCATAGAGGGAGTATGGATAACGTTAAAACACATTTGCTTCTTAATCATGAGGAGCAAAACTGTTCCACACAAAATTGTTAGAGGCTATAGGATGTGAATTTTCTTTAGACATCAAGACAATTTATCGGTAGTGACATATTTGTTTCAAAATGAAGTTGGTAATTTCTTTACATGCATTTCCGGAAGTTTAGTTTTACAATGGTTGCAAAATTAGGAATTTTTCGACGCCTGCACTTGAAAACCTCAATTTAATATAACAGGCTCCCTTTTGTTTTAGTTTTTTAGTTAATCCAACAATGAACTTATTTGCTACCTTCTTTGTGCACTGAAGAGTTCAAACAAAATTGCTAAAATGATCTTCAATGTTAGATGTGCTCATGAACTTGCGTTTCATGAAGGTAACATTTTGTGTGACCACATTTTATTGATTGTGCAGGCAGCGATTGTTGTATTGCTCATAGGGTATTCTCTGGTATTTTGCGGTCAGATGTTATGTGTATGGCCTGTGGTTTCACATCCACAACTTATGACCCATGCGTAGACTTTTCACTTGACTTGGAACCAAATCAAGGGGGTTCTACTAAGATGGCTGCTGCAGCTTCCAATCCTTCTTGCAATGGTGAGGCCGATTCCAGCCAAAACTTTGGGATATCTACCTTGACGGGGTGCTTGGATAGATTTACAAGAGCAGAGAAATTGGGGTCAAACCAGAAGTTTTTCTGTCAGCAGTGTAAGGTGAAGCAGGAAACTCTCAAGCAGATGTCCATAAGGAAGCTTCCCCTTGTTTCTTGCTTCCATATAAAAAGATTTGAGCACTCTTCAAGAAAAAAAATGTCAAGGAAGGTGGACCGTTATTTGCAGTTCCCATTTTCACTGGACATGTCACCTTACCTCTCATCCTCAATCTTAAGGAGTCGGTTTGGTAACAGAATATTTCCTTTTGATGGGGATGAGCCTGATGCTTCAAATGATCTATGTTCTGAGTTTGAATTGTTTGCTGTCGTCACTCACTCTGGTAAGTTAGATGCCGGTCATTATGTGACTTATCTGCGATTAAGCAATCAATGGTACAAGTGTGATGATTCTTGGGTTACTCAAGTTGATGAAAACATTGTGAGGGCTGCTCAGGGTTACATGATGTTCTATGTACAGAAGATGCTTTACTATAAAGCAACTGATAAATCGGTCGCCTCATGATTGGCACAGGTGATGGTCCAAATCATTGGCATTTAATGTCATGGTCAATATCAATTTTCACCCTAATGATATGCCATGACTTTTCCATTCATACACAAGAAAATTAAAAAACAAGGAAAATATAATTTATTTGCATCACAATTTGCAATTGTGTATCATTTTTTGGGAAAGATGAGAGTTAATACTTTCATGTTGGAGCTAGAAACGAGCCAGTATTTTTTGTAGGCACTCCAACTTTCTGGAAACTTGAGGGTATGGATTCCTTATAATTTGTGGTTTTTACCCCCTTGAATCTTGATATTAGTTGTGTTCCCCTCCTCCCCCCTTTGATGCTTTGAAAATCAAGGCTTTGCATATATGTTTCAATTTTTGAGAAATTTACCTACTCAATTTGTATTTAGACTCATCACTTCATTTCTCTCTGTTTTTTTTTTTTTTGGGTAGTGAAAGAGGGCTTACGCACAAAAACGAAAAAGCACTAAAGAGTTATACATATGTTCCTAGGCATGCAAGTCCTGAAAATGTGATAAAAAAAAGGAGACTTAAGGTCCAGAAGTCTTCATAACACGAATGTTAAAAGAAAAAAGAATCTAGAGAGAAGATAAAATTAGTCAGCCAATCAACACTTCTATTTTCCTCCCGCTAGATGATTGAAATGCACTTGTCAGTTCAACTTTAAAAACTCTTGTATACGGCGCACCAAGGTGGGCCCTTTACCATTGATTTTAACTTTCCTTGTGATCATGTCAACCGAAGTTTTTGAGTCATTTTCCACTTGAAGATGGTGGAAACCTTGTCTCCAAGCAAGTCAGATTTCCAAATACATTCCCCATATTTTAGCACAGAGAGCGTACATGTTACAATATTTTGCAAGTAGTCTTTATTCCATCTGCCATCTAATTTTCGAAAGAGTCCACCACAACCAACAAGACCTAATGAATCTTGGTAGGCTCCATCACAATTAAGTTTAACCCACCCCTTCCAAGGTATTTTCCAACCAATGCAAATAGTGTCACATTCACGAATATCTCCACTTCTCTCTCTACTTCTTGCTACTTCTCTCTACTCTTCACAAGACAGAGATGATGAATAAATTGAAGTTATTAGGGTAAAATAAATAAAGGGAAATGCTCTTTCTTAATGTACAAAAGGCAAGAATAACACAAACATAAACCCATGTGTGTTTCTTGCCCGTATATAATAGCATGACTTATAAATAAATTAAAGTTATTATGGTAAATAAAACTAATGAATGTAAGAGAAAGATTTTTTTAAAGGAAAAATCTTAACTCATTTTATTAATCATAATGTGTTCAATACAATTTGATATCTCAACTAATATTTGAAAAATAGCTCATAATGTAGCCTCCCTAGCTGCCTCATTTGTTTATCTCTGCACAAATTAAAAACTAGAGTTTACATTAAAATGTTTGAAAAGAGCTCTACAATTATCAATAATATCTCCAAATTCAGTTGCATTAGAATATGGAGATGAAAATTTATCCACCACTCTTTGAATCAAGCTCAAAATCAACATGTCTCAATATTGGCTGGGCTACTTGTTTAAAAATTATTATAATAAAGTGGTTGAGCCACATGTTGCATTATTTTTTATTTTTTTTTGGTTTCTACATGAGTTAATCACTTGAGTGGTTTTTTTAGGAAACACTTGAGTTGTTGTGTAGATTGAAATTTATCGAGAGAAATTAGACTGAAGGAGTTCTTAAAGTTTGGTATACTTTTGTCCTTTTAAGTTTGTAAATTAGTTATGGAGTGACAGTTCGTTTTTAACTTCATCGAGTTTTACAGTGATAATAAAAATAATTTTTTTTATAGAAAAAATTAACTTTATTTTGTATCGGCGACGGGGACATACTTAAACATGAGTCTTATTAACTGGTGTTATTTGTTAAAGAATATAAAATACAAAATTTACATTAAAAATAATATATTTTTTTATATTTTTAAGAATTTAAATACACAACTGTGTATTAACACATACATGCCCTTAGCATTCTTCAATAAATAAGAGCTTTTTGGTTTTAGAATAAAAAGAAGAAAAAATAGGCATTTTAATTTTGGCTTTGGATCACGCGATGATCTTATTGGGAGGAAATATTTCAATCGAGCCTATGATAGAAAAATCAAGTTAAATTCCATTGCAATAAAATAAAAAAAAAACTATCTGTTTACGAGAGCAAACTTATTTATTACAGTATTCTATTTGTTTACGACAGTGAAAGCAAGAAATTGGCTCTCATTTTGAACATGGATTCCAGTTATTGTGATGTTGCTTATTTATTTCACTAGATGATTAGCAAGAAATCTAGTGAAACATTGAGAATTTAAATGATGTGATAATTGTTGGTGGATGTTGGAATATACCAAGGGTGAAGAATCTTGTTACTAAAATATGCAAAGGAAATTGTATCAAAAATGAAAAAATGTAAAGGAAATGAACTTTATAAAGGAATGAATCCTTTGGAAGCTGCACTTTGTCGTGCCGCTGTGGCAGGAGCCGTTGCTTTAGGCATCGTTGAACCCTCTTTGAACTTGAACTTGTTTATTTCTCAAGTCACACCTCTAGCCCTTGAAATTCGAGCTGAAGGGAACATTTTTGTCCCTTTAATTCCGAGGAACACATCAGTGCCAACAATGGGGGATATATGCATTTCACAACTATTCATGATAATCAAACTGTGGCTTTGATCCGTGTCTACGAAGGTGAGGAAAAAAAGGCAGGACAAAACCATTTTTTGGGATATTTGAAAATAATGGGAATACCTGCAGCACCAAAAGGAGTTCCAGATATCAATTTGTGTATGGACATAGACGGTGAAAACTAATTAAAAGTAAGAGCTTCTTTGTCATGCCTGGATCACACCAAACTGTAATTCCTGTTATAGAAGTAAGGATGGCAATGCCAATGATCGATGATGGGCATGCTTGTGTGTTGAGGCACTAAGTAGGACCTATGGTGACACAACGGATTTGGTTACTCACCTAAAAAAGGAATAAAGTCATGATATCCAGCATATATGACTGTATCTTGTTTAGCTGTATTCTGTGTTTTTCAGCAGCATGAGTTGATCTATAGGTCTAATGTCTGTAATATAATGGAAATAATGCAAAGAGGACTTCACCTCTAAAATGATCCATATAGTTGTTGACTCATTTGTTTGATTTTCTTGTCCTTTTAAGTTTTAACCATTGCCACAGCCTATTTACGGTGCTAGCATAAATGCCAAGAGTTAGCTACATCTTTATCTTTAAGTTAATGATCATAATCAGCAGAAGGAATAAATTTAAACCATAAATCATGCCACATCCAGTTGCCTTTCGGGGTTACATGTACAAAAATAAAAATCGCAAAGTTAAACAAGGAAACATGCCAATTATAATTACCATTCAATCAACAGTCTAAGAAAGAACCAAAAAAACTTTTGAATCATACTTGTTTGATAAGTTTGAGTAGAGATCAATTTGCTAGTGGAGTTCCGGAGAGGCAGTCATGTGACACTGTTTGTACCAAAAAAAATCTAGTTTATTTGTCAAACTCCAATATAATCCCACCATCCTCTCCAATATCAAAATAAAAAAGTCATGACAATAATCTCAAATTTTAAAAACAAATAAATATAAAAACACTGGTTTTCAAACAACTAAACTGTTTCATTTAGCCTAGAATATTAGCTTCTAACAGTTGAAATGCATATATGATATAGTCATAAACATGGAGCAAGCTTGCTGAAAATGCATTGAACATCGAAATACATAATTACGAACACCAATAGAACAACAGACACATAGTTTGGTAACTGAAAACTTATCAAAATCTACAACAGGAGTAGCAAGCAACACCTAGTCAGTCCTGTCTAGTATTACTAAGGCTTCTGGGTACCAATCCATTTTTGTTAGGCCTATTTAATTTTGTAAGGAAAAATGTGGATGGATCATGATAGAAAAGTTCAAGAGGTATTTTCCGTGAAAGTTGTGAGTATTTCACCAATTTTAATAGTACCTTCAAATAGCAGAAAATTAGAAATGGTTTAAAAGGAAGGAGGTTTTTTATTTGAAAAAGAAAATACAGAATGTATTTTATCATGCTCTAATTTATTTGCTAAACACAATAGGATACAATACTATTTTATTTAATTACACTTCATTCTATCCGTTTCTATCAATCTAAATTCATTATAAAATTAGTCACTGATTCAATAGCATTACGACCACAACATACATATTTATTTGAGTTACCTAGTTGGGTTTCCATCTATAAATCTTTTAGTGCATGTTTAAATTAGCAATTAGTTTAACAGAGAATCTGTGGCATTGGAAAAGGTAACCTTTGAAGCTACTATGATTTTGTTAAACTCACCATCATTCTGATCATGCATTCGAGAGTTTAGTATGCTAGTGAAGTGAGAATAGAGCATAAATAAGAACGAATACCTTTAACTTTCTTGTCGATCAAGGCATCTACTAGCAGACAGGCACCCACTGCACCGGTCATACAAATGATATCAACACTATAGAACAACAAAGCGGAGAGGAGTGGTCGCCGAGGAAAGAAATAGTAGTGTGGTAATATTTGCCTAACTTTCCTGGGGAGTTGTTTTGTCAGTTGGTTGAACATTAGGGTTTTGCTGCATCTCACCACCAACTTTCCAACCCACCCCCTTTGAATTGTAGCCTCACATCTTGTTAGCAAGTAAAATCAACACAAGTTTTAGGAAATGAAAACAGAAAATGTTTCCACAAAGTAAACCGAGGGCCTTATTACTTAACACCATTTTCAACTCACAAATAAATTATAGGTTCAATTGAACCTATAATTTATTTGAACCTATAAATTGAACCTATAATTTATTCTCAAGCGGAAACTTGCTTTTCATAATTGAACCTCTGAAAATTAACCTCAGAGGTCAATTGAACCATTTTCCGCTTGAGAATTTCCTGGTACAACCTCTGAAAATTAACCTCTTGCATGTTGAGATGAATAGAATCCACTCTTTCAAGCCTCTTTTGAGCATACTGTTGCAGTTGTTTCTCAATGTCTTTTTTTCTATTGAATATGTTGCCAAACATCTCTTTATTGATAGGCAAAGAGTTGTCTCTAACCCTATTAAGACTAGCAGTGACATACCATTCCCCCAAGCATTATCGACTACAATAGAATAATCATCATAGGTAAGCCAACAAGTTTGGAAGTGAAAGGGGCAGAGCCCCTCTCCGGTAAGTAACCCTGGTCTTGTAACCGGTCTATGGTCAAAATGATTGCGAAACAAGTTTTCGACACAAACCTCGGGGAACAAGGTCCTCCAAGTAAATAATCTTGTGAACTCCATACTCTTTTCTATGCCAAGCATGTTACTCCAAGGTCAATAAGATGACATTTCTAAATGAGCGTAGAAAATTTATCATATGAATTTGCAAGTAAAACACCACCTCTAACAAAATAATCTCATTAAATTAATTCATTTCCTCATTAAAAAATGGTTAAATATGTTTTTGATCCCTATAAATAAATATGTCAACTTTTTATTTTAGTCCCTCTAGAAACTTTCTAAAACTTTTAGTCCCCTAAAAGTTTTTCATCTTTATTTTTGGTCTCTCCTTTAAAGTAAACTCATATATAAAATTTATATTTTGAATAAAAATTTTCAGAAAAATTTATAATATTATAAGAATCTCTAGAAAAATAATTAGATTTTTTTAACACAACATGAATTAAGTATGAATTTTTATATTTTTTGTGGTTAAAAATTCATATTTAATTTTTGTTTTGCTACAATTTTTGTTGAAAGAGATTTTTATAAGGAAAATGCTAAGTTTCCCGAAAGAAATTATCCCGAGATTGTCCCGAACTGACATGATTGGTTAATTAGCAATGGAATAACTGATTTCTCACTCTCTTTTTCGGTGCATCAACAAAGTTAATTGACACTTGAATAAAACATACGATAATTGTTAATAAATAAAAAATATATACTCCAAATTATGGAAGGGTTTTCTCTCTATAATTAAGCCACATGTAGAAATTTAAGGTGGTTCTAAAAGGTGCAATGATGATATATAGTTGTAGAAACATTAATTGTATGTAAATGTGGCTAATGATATACATAGCTGGTATGTGTGGTAAAGCTTTAGCATGTATTGAATTGAAGGTTTGTTAGCGGTGGAAAAATCTAGCCTTAAAATGCAAGCGGTGTGTGAGAAATCCATGCAGTCGGGATGTTGTCATGAATTATTTCTCGGGACATATAACACTTCTCTTTTTATAATATTCTACACTTTTCTGCACAATTTTATTAAAAAATAAAAATTTATTTAAAAATAGGGACTAAGAACATCCACATAGGTCCCACTAATTTCAAAATATACTCCAAATTTATTATCACCAGTTTTTCAATTTATTTTTTAATCAATTTAACCTCAAATGAGAAGTATAGCGGTAGTAGTTGATTCAACGTTGCCACAAGCATTCTTTCTCACAGATGGAAGCATCTTTATCGTTCAGTTCCCGTTCTGGAATTCACAGACATTTATGTACAAGATCAAAACTCCAATTTCAACTTTAACGACTACTCCATTTTACTCTCTCGTGATCCAGCATTTCCCATTAAGAGTTTCCGCATTGTCCGTTATTCATTTCTATCTACACAACCCCGTCATGGATCAACTTTATGGTACAACGCGGAGTTGGCCTTGACCTTAAGATCGATGCTTTCAAATTACCTATCACAACTTGTTCTCAAGCTGTGTGGAGGATGGTTTTTCGTCTGTTGTTCTTCCTTCTCTCAAAACTTCGAGATTTTATGCTGTTTCTATCTGGATGTAGCTTGACTAGAGCTGATATTGATTGCCACCATTGTCATTTTCCGTTGAAAGCAGTTCACAATGTATCTTCTCTACGCTTTGAAATTGATCAGGTTTGCGTATGATACTAAGTTATGATAGAATGAAAAATAAAAAAAGGTGATTGATATGTATTTTTGATTTCTAACAGTTTTTCTTTCTACGTATCTCCAGGTGCATTGCCGTAATGATATGATTACTACTTTTCATAATTTGACCCATCTAGAGATTATTTCTCTTAACTATAGTTGGAAATTCTTAGTACAAATTCTTAACCACTGCCCTAAGCTTCAAAGCCTTGGCCTTGATCAGGTTTGTTATTGTTCATATCTAATTTATCTTTTCATAGCACCTCTTAGAATTTGTTTTGGGTCTAACTCAATTTTACAAAACCGGCTTGTCTCATATAATGTGAGACTCTTAACACCTTTTATTTTATATTTTATTTTATGTCAATTATTAACAGGCTGACGATTTCAAAGAAGTATGGACTGAAAACGATGACAAAGAAAATTGGGTTGACCCAGATTTTGTTCCGCAATGCCTTTCATCACACCTTATAACTTGCAATCTTTTCAACTTCTTAGGCTTACAAGGTGAGCTTCTGCTTGCAAGATATATTTTGAAGAATGCGAGAGTTTTACAAACCATGAGAATCAGGAAACCTTGGACATCCAAAGATAAAAAGACTGATATCATCATACCTGTTGTTTTCGTGTTTTCAAAATCAGAACCACCAAAAGAATTACCGGGGTGAGTCACGACCATGTCGCTTTCTTTAAGACGTTTCGCGGCACTACCCAAGTTTGTGCAAGGTAGACTAACAACCACGCCGTCTCCAGGATAAAACAACTCAAATCACTGTTACGATTACACACTGCACAGTATGTATTCGCTCGAGATATACACCTCTAGTATATGGTTCAATCGTTCGATTAAGACCACTCAAATACGGTACGTAGCCGCTCTATTCGAAACCGAAAGGGACAGAAAGGAGTAGAAGGAGAATAATGACTCGTCAACACAAGTCGGAGGGAGAAGAGAGGAAAAGCACAGGAAGTCTCAACTGTGAATTTCGGTGTAAAGAGTGAGTGGGGCAAACTCTCCTTTTATAGGGAGAGTTAGTAACAGAAAACGAGTGACTTGGGGATTAATCCGACTTAATCCTTATTCTGGACACGTTTTGGGTTTCAGATTAGTACGTGTAGCGCTTTCAGATAGTGACTAAATTAATTAATTAATTAATTTAACATCTTCAAGTAACAAAAAATAAATATCATTTTGACCCAAGCCCAGCCCGACCCGACGACGTCGTCGTCGCACGCGTGATATATATGTTTTTGTAAGCGCTCACCCGTTCACAAAAGTGGGTACCCCAAGGGCACACCCTTGGAGGTCACTCTACCCTTATATAAACACTTACTAGTTGGTGTGGCTCACCGATGTGGGACATTTTTAAGTCACACACATACACT